>VAPK010044719.1_pt1 | contig 11100 bp, 13 predicted proteins | sample 3395031 | NCBI WGS metagenome assembly VAPK01 (sample SAMN08290443, study PRJNA428436) | hydrothermal vent metagenome | isolation source: Deep-sea hydrothermal vent chimney 1 | place: Pacific Ocean: Juan De Fuca Ridge
TTGATTACCTCGGGCACGAAAGAACCTTATCGTATGTTTACCAGTCGGGCGGAATATCGTTTGATGTTGCGTGAAGACAATGCAGATTTACGGTTGACGGAGAAAGGGCGCGAATTAGGTTTAGTGGATGATGTGCGCTGGGCGGTGTTTTGTGAAAAACGTGAGGCAATTGAGCGTGAAACTGCTCGATTATCGACGCAGAGGTTAAGCCCAGAAAAAATAAATCAAAATCTTGCTGAGCAAATATTAGGGGAGCCTTTAAGCAAATCGAATACGGCATTGGAGCTGTTAAAGCGCCCAAAAATGGACTATACGGCATTATTAACGTTGTTGGATGAAGAGCTTGCGGTGGCAAATGACGTGGCAGAACAAGTTGAAATTCAGACGAAATATGCAGGCTATATCAGTCGACAACAAGATGAAATAAACCGGCTTAAACGACATGAAGATGCATTATTGCCTGCAGCATTAGATTATGCAGATGTGCGAGGGCTATCAAATGAGGTGCGTGAAAAGCTAAGCCAAACCCGGCCGAATAATTTAGGTCAAGCAGGGCGGATTTCAGGTGTAACACCTGCGGCCGTTTCTTTATTATTGGTGCATTTAAAACGACATAAGCTGAGCGCATAAGTGAGAAGGGAAACAGGGAAATCAATATTGGATTCTGGTTGTGTGGCCTTAAATATTGTTCTTTCAGAAGATCAAAAAGAGACATTATTGCGTTATGTTGCATTGCTGGAAAAATGGAATAAAGCCTATAATTTGACAGCAGTCCGCAATCCAGAAGAGATGATTTCTCGCCATATTTTGGATAGTTTATCAATTTTACCGCACATTCAAGGCCAGACATTGCTGGATGTAGGAACGGGTGCCGGTTTGCCGGGGATTCCGTTGGCAATTGCGCATTCGGCGTTGGCAGTAACCTTATTGGATAGTAATTCAAAAAAAACCCGTTTCTTACAACAGGCAAAGGCGGAATTAGGGCTAGATAATGTTATGGTAGTGCACGGTCGGGTGGAACAAGTCAAACTGGCACAGCAATTTGAAACAGTCACTGCCCGCGCTTTTGCCAGACTGGAAGAGGTGGCCGCATTGGCCGGGAAACATTGTCAGCCAGCAGGCTGTTTATTGTTGATGATGGGGCAAGCACCTACGGATGTGGAAATGTCTCTTGAGGGAGAATTCTCGGTAACGGATGTGATGGTGCTACAGGTACCGGAAACCGATGGCGAACGACATGTTGTGAGATTGAGAAGAGAGCTTTAGCGCGAATGGCAAAAATTTATGCAATAACAAATCAAAAAGGTGGAGTGGGGAAAACCACAACATCGGTCAATTTGGCCGCGGCAGTGGCGGAAAAGAAACTGCGCGTATTGTTGATTGATTTTGATCCACAGGGTAATGCAAGCACAGGTTGCGGTGTTGATAAAATGACATTAACACGCAGCAGTTATGAGGTTGTGATGGGCGAGGCAACCGTGGCGGACTCTGTGCAACGACCAGAAAAATTAGACTTTGATGTATTGCCCGCAAATGGCGATTTGACCGCAGCAGAAGTCAATTTATTAGATGAGAATTTAAAAGAAAACAGGCTAAAAATGGCGTTGAAGCAGGTGGAATCGCAATATGATTTCATCTTCATCGATTGCCCGCCTTCACTAAGTATGCTGACGGTTAATGCTTTAGTGGCTGCACACGGTGTGATTATTCCCATTCAATGTGAATATTATGCCTTGGAGGGTTTATCCGGCTTATTGAAAACCATTGAGCGCATCAAGCAACGACTTAATCCTGAATTAAAAGTGACGGGATTGGTGCGGACACTCTTTGATTCTCGGAATAATTTAGCCAACGAAGTGTCGCGGCAGTTAATTACGCATTTTGAAACAAAAGTATTTCATACGATTATTCCTCGGAATGTACGCCTTGCGGAAGCGCCCAGTCACGGCTTGCCTGTAACCCTGTATGATCGGAGTTCAAGGGGTACAATTACCTATCGATCGCTGGCAAGTGAATTTTTGCGCCGCGAGCAATAATAGAAAGAGAATCATTATGGCGATAAAACGAGGATTGGGACGCGGATTGGACGCATTGTTGGGCGATACGGCTGAGAGTGTTGAGTCAATAGGTGATGAGAGCTTGCAACATCTTGCGTTAACCGTTATTCAACCGGGTAAGTATCAACCTCGCATTGACATGTCGCAAGAGCCGTTAGAAGAGCTGGCAGAATCTATTCGTGCACAAGGCGTGGTGCAACCGATTGTGGTGCGCGCGATTAGTGATTCACATTATGAAATTATTGCGGGAGAACGCCGTTGGCGGGCAGCTAAAATGGCTGGATTGGCAACCATTCCTGTGGTGGTACGGAAGGTATCGGATCGGGCAGCGATTGCCATCGCGTTGATAGAAAATATCCAGCGTGAAAATTTAAATCCGATGGAAGAAGCGAACGCCTTACATCGTTTACGAGAAGAGTTTTCGATGACACATCAAGAAGCCGCTGAAGCGGTGGGTCGTTCACGTGCAACCGTCTCTAATTTATTGCGTTTGCGGAACCTGAATGAAGATGTGAAACGTTTACTAGAAAATTGCGACATTGAAATGGGGCATGCCCGCGCTTTATTAGCCTTGGAAGGCGAAGTGCAATCGGAAGCGGCTAACTTAGTGGTCGAAAAAGGCATGTCTGTCCGCGAAGCAGAGCAATTAGTGCGTCGTTTACAACAACCCGGGAAGGCAGAAAAAGCAGCCTTAGATCAGATAGAGATTGCTGATTTTGAGCGTCAACTATACAGCAAGCTTGGCGGCAATGTCTCCGTTAAACATACCCGTAGCGGGAAGGGTCGGGTATTGATTAATTATGCTAATGTGGCCGAGCTGGAAGCCTTGATTAAGCGGATAAAATAAGCGTCCATCCGATTTTCATTCCGTATCGGTAATGCCTAAATCTGCTTTTTTTGCACGTTGCACATAAGCTAAATGTTTTTTATAGATATCAGCAACTTTATCAACACCAGAGTCATGTAAATAACCTTCATTTCCAGATGTTGTATAGGTTGCGTAAATAGCAGAAGAAGCCATTAGTGCGGCGGATATAAGCTTAATATCGTGCCCCTGATCTTTCATACTGTTTGCCAATGCGACAAGTTCGTTGGTCAATTTGTTATGTGTTTCAAGCGTTTGTTCGTTGTCCATATGATGGGTCTCATAATTTTATGTAGGATAAAGATGTTATTTTAGCACTATTGGTCAACTTAATAGTGATTGACGATAAGCGACAAAATAAGGATACTGACCACCAATATTGGTGTTTATGGCATATTTATGATGCGAAGGTTGCTGGGATAGTGGAAAACGACACAGAATTAAACGCTTTATTAGCGCGACATAATTTGAATGAGCAACAACAGGGTGAAGACGCCTTTTCGCCTTGGATCGGTGTGAATTGTGAAATCCATCCTAATGATGAAATTTTCAGGTTTTTTTATCACCACCCTACGTGTAAAAATCCACTAAGGGATTATTTTGCAGATGGTTGGCGTACATCTTATGAATTGATGATGGTATTGGAAAAGGTGGGCCAGCCACTGGCGAATTGTAGGTCTTTACTGGAATTTGCATCGGGCTATGGTCGATTGACGCGGCACTTCGCTAAATTTCCAGGGGCTGAGAAAGTACACGCCTCCGATTTAATGCCGGGCTCAGTTGATTTTATTAAGGAAAAATTTGGCATTGATGGGTTTTACTCTCATAGCCAGCCAGCACAACTTCATTTTCCACAACAATATGATCTGGTGTTTGTCCTCTCTCTTTTTTCACATTTACCTAAAAGTACTTGGGGTGATTGGCTCAAGAAGCTCTATTCGGCAGTCGCACCCGGTGGCTGTTTGGTGCTAACAACACATGGTGAAGGATTTGCAGAGAGGAATGGTGTTGCGTTGGATGAAGCGGGCTTTTTCTTTGTTGCAAGCAGTGAATCCAGTCATTTAGACGGTGAAGAATATGGAACAAGTATTACATCAAGCGCCTTTGTAGAACAGTGTGTTTCGGAGATTGATGGCGCAGAGATCGCACTATTTGAAGCAGATCACTTTTGGGCGGGTCAAGATGTGTGGATACTGAAAAAACCGAACCCTGTAGAATAGGTGCGTAACAATTTAATCAATGCTGGGTTTTGTGGGCCAAATTTATAATGATGAGAGTGTGAGATGTCTGTAGAAATAGAGCCAACAGAGGCATACCATAAATGGTATTACGATACAGAAGTTTGGCATGGTGTGACTTTTTTAGGTGTGCCGTGTTACAAGTCAGTATCGGATATGTGGAATTATCAAGAAATCATGGCAACATTAAAGCCATCAATGGTGGTTGAGTTTGGTACTCGGTTTGGGGGATCTGCTCGTTATTTTAGTGTGATTGGACGCAGCATTAATCCGGATCTTCAAGTGTTAACGGTGGACATTTCTCATGAAGATGTGTCACCACAAGTTTATCTCGATTCAGCTATTCACCTCGTAACTGGTTCGTCAGCGGATCCCGCCATCAGAGTGCAGATAGAAAAAATGCGCGCAACCTTTCCTGGCAAGGTGTTCTTTATTTTAGATAGCGATCATCGTAAAGCGCATGTGCTGGCTGAAATGGAATTATTACGATCAGTTGTGGAATCTGGGGATTATTTGATTGTCGAAGATGGTAATATCAATGGCAACCCTGTATTGCCAGGATGGGGAGAAGGGCCATTTGAAGCGATTCAAGAATATATGCAACGCTATCCAGATGATTATCAGGTGGATTCAACAAGGGAAGCTAAATTTGGTTTTACCTTTGCCCCCTCTGGCTTTTTGATTAAAACGTAAGGATAGATGTAAGTGAAACTAGGCGAACTACTGGTTAGTCAGAATAAGGTAACGCATCGTGATATTGAGCGGGCGTTACTTGCGCAAAATGAAATGGGCGATATGTTGGGCCAAGTATTGGTCAAACTAGGGTTGGTATCCGAGTTGGATGTGGCACATGCTTTGAGTGAACAGCTAGCAGTCCCTTTTTTAGCAGCAACGGGGTATCCAGAAGAAGCGCTTTTAATTGAGGGATTATCATATGCGTTTTTGGCGAGCAATCAAATTGTGCCCGTTGATATAGAAGCGAAGCCATTACGTTTTGCGGCAACGATGCCACAAGCGCCTTTTTTATCAAAGGCATTATCGTTGGCAGTGGGCGATAGTGTTGCAATTGAATTGGGGCTTGAGTCCGATATTACTGCTGCCTTACAGAAGCATGTTGAAGAAGCGGAAGAAGCGTCTGATGATGTGCTGTTAGACGATCAGTTTGCAGGCGATGAAGAGTTTGTGGAACATTTAAAAGATTTAGCGAGTGGCGCACCGGTTATTCGTTTAGTGAATCAGATTATTCATCGCGCCTTAGATATGGGGGCTTCCGATATTCACATTGAGCCATTTGAAGATGGTTTGCATTTGCGATATAGGGTGGATGGCGTTATCCAGGATATGCCAGATCCACCTGCTCCGGCCTTGTCTGCAGCGATTGCCTCACGGATTAAATTATTGGCAAGTATGAATATTGCGGAGCGCCGCTTGCCACAAGATGGCAGAATTATGACACGAGTGAAAGGTCATGAACTAGATTTACGGGTGTCGACTATTCCAACCGTGCATGGTGAAAGTATTGTAATGCGGGTATTAGATCGGCAAAGCATTCGACTCAGCCTTCAAAGCATGGGTTTCAGTGAAGATACCTTGGCGCGCTACTTAGAATTGTTACATCGTCCGCATGGCGTATTATTGATGACAGGCCCAACGGGCTCAGGAAAAACAACCACACTTTATGCATCATTGGCAACATTAGACGCACAAGCGGTTAAAATTATTACCGTTGAAGATCCGGTGGAATATCAATTGCCAGGTATTAACCAGATTCAAGTTCATGGTCAAATAGATTTGACCTTTGCATCAGCGCTGCGATCAATTTTACGACAAGATCCCGATATCATTATGATCGGTGAAATGCGGGATGGAGAAACGGCTCAGATTGCGGTGCAATCTGCGTTAACGGGGCATTTGGTTTTATCTACCTTACATACGAATACGGCAGCAGGGGCCATTGTTCGATTAGAAGATATGGGCATCGAGCGTTATTTGATTACGTCTTCTGTGAATGGTGTATTGGCACAGCGTTTGATTCGAAAATTATGTGCGGCATGTAAATCCCCCGTTGAATTGAGCGAAGAAGCGATTACAAAGAGTGGTATTCAAAAGTTTTTGGCAAAAGGGAAAACTCAAGTTTATACCGCAGAGGGTTGTGAGCAATGTCGACAAACAGGCTATCAAGGTCGAACCTCTATTCATGAGTTATTTGAAATGGATGATGAGATGCACAGGGCTATTTTACGAGGTGATGATGCGACGGTATTACACCAAGTTGCACGTAGTCGAGGCATGATTACCTTGTATGAAGATGGTTTGCGGAAGGTGGTTGCCGGAGTGACATCATTGGAAGAAGTATTACGTGTTACCCAAGAACAAAGTGAGGCAGTGGGCGATCTGGTAGAATCACATGGCTGATTTCGTTTATAAGGCGGTACAGCGCGACGGCACAATAACAGAAGGCCATCTCACTGCAGAATCACAAGATGCGGCTTCCCGGGTATTACGTCGTCAAGGTTTAACGCCATTGCAGCTTGTAGAAGGAAAACAAAAAGCATCGGTCGCTCAGAAAGATGGAGGTAAAATGCCGTCACGAGATGATGTGTTGGCGATGACAAATGAGCTTGCCGTGTTATTGCGCTCAGGCTTGCCCATTGATAGGGGTTTGAAAATTTTGATTGATATGAGTCAAAAACCAGAGGTAACCACGTTGTTAACCGATATGCTGGAAACGGTTAAAGGTGGTAAGCGGTTAAGTCAGGCGCTGGAACAATATGAGTCGGTATTCGGTAGCTTTTATATCAGCATGATTCGTTCCGGGGAAACCAGTGGTCATTTATCGAAGGTGATGACGGGTTTGGTAGGCTATTTGGAAGAGGCAAAAGAAGTGCGTGGCAAAGTAACGTCAGCCTTGGTGTATCCCGCTATTTTGTTTGTTGTAGCTGTCTTATCAATTGTGGTGATGTTGGGATTTGTGGTGCCGCAATTTGAGGCGTTATTTGCAGACATGGGTGATGCCTTGCCGATGTTGACACGTACTATTATTGCTGCGGGTGATTGGTTGAAGCAATATGGGCCGCTGATGTTACTCATTCTAGTTCCATTAATTTGGCTATTTAAACGATGGTTAAAGGTGCCCAAAGGGCGGCGGTGGCTTGACAAAAAGATGTTGAACTTACCTTTTTTAGGGGGCACGCTTTTCAAATATGAAGTTGCAAAGTTTGCCCGCACAATGGGAACTCTGTTGGGTAATGGTGTGTCGGTATTACAATCATTATCTATTGCAATAGGAACGGTGAGTAATGTGCATATTAGAGAAACATTGAAAGTGCTTGAGCCTGCGGTGAAACAGGGTACACGGATGTCTGTTGCGCTAGAAGAAACAGCTGCTTTTACCCCGATGGTGGTGCAAATGATTCGGGTGGGGGAAGAGGCTGGAAATGTTGATGAAATGATGTTGGAATTGGCAAAGGTTTATGATGGCGATGTGCAGGCAGGGGTAAGTCGGAGTTTAACGTTGTTAGAACCGATTATGATTTTAGGTATGGGTCTGATGATTGGCGTGATTATCGTTGGGATTTTACAGGGCATTTTATCTATTAATGATGCTGCGGTGATGTAGGTAAATAGTGTATAGAGTTTTTATTTTAAATGAGGGATGTCGTGTGACAAAACAAATGAAAAAACAACAGTCTGGTTTCACTTTGGTTGAAATTTTAGTCGTTTTTGCCTTGATTGCTTTGTTGGTAAGTCAAGTTGGGCCAAGAGTAATGGGTGCATTAGGTGGCGCAAAAGTGAAAACAGCGCAGACGCAAATTAAAAGCTTAGAGCAAGGGTTAGAGATCTTTAAATTAGATGTGGGTCGTTTCCCAACCTCCGGGGAAGGGTTGCAGGCGCTGCAGGCTGCACCAAGTAATGCGACGGGTTGGAATGGCCCCTATATGCGGACAGGTATTCCGCAAGATCCATGGAAAAAAGATTATATGTATAAATTCCCTGCAGAAAATGGTGGGTTTGATCTCTATTCTTATGGCGAAGATGGCGCTGCAGGTGGCTCTGGCGAGAATGCGGATGTGCATAACGTTAAGCTTAAGTAGGCTTATAAAATTTATAGCGTAAATATGTTTTATTTCAAGCAATCAGGCTTTACCTTATTGGAAGTTATGGTGGCCTTCACGATCGGCGTCTTACTGGTTGGGTTGACTATGCCAGCGATGATGAAAATGTATGATTCGATGAAATATCGTGATGCGGTTCGGACCGTGGTAACAGCGTTACATGGTACGCGTTATGCTGCGATGTCCCAGGGGGAATCAGTGGATTTAATCGTGATTCCAGCCGAACGCCAATTCAGTATTGGACAAGGTGAGGCGAGAGTGTTGGCGGAATCTATTTCATTAACCGTGCATGCAGCAAGAGAAGTGAGTCAGGGAGAAGGCACTGCTGTCATTCGTTTTTATCCCGATGGCAGCGCCTCGGGCGGCAGTATTGATGTTATGCATGACTCAGGGAAAGCAGTCCGTGTACGTGTGGATTGGCTGTTAGGAAAAGTAACACAGGAAGTTTATGCGCCAAGTTAGTCGTGGATTTTCATTGATTGAAATGTTGGTGGCGATGACAATCATGGCGATGTCGTTAGGTGCACTCTACGAGGCAACGGCGGGAGCAACGCGCAATGTGCGTGTTGATGAAAAATATAGTTACGCTTATCTGCTGGCAGAATCTTTGTTAGCAGAATATGCTGTGGTTGATATAGGTGGAATGAATGAGCAAGGTGAAACTGCGGGGGGCTTTCAATGGCAAGTGGCCGCAACACCGGTCGAAGGAGAATTGCCAACAGCGCTCAAAGAAGGCAGCTTGCAAGCTATTCAAGTGACGGTTGCTTGGGGTGAAGGACGTCGGGTGCGGTTGGATTCTGTTGTGGCTGGGCGGGAAGCAAAATGAATCTCAACATAAAATCAAGACAGCAAGGGTTTACCATTATTGAAGTGGTGATTGCATTGACCATTTTATCTTTATTGATGTTGGCAATGATTACGGCCATGCGCACCTTGGGCGATACTCAAACACGGTTACAGAAAGTGATCGATCGTACAGATGAAATGCGGATGGTCAGCCAGTTTTTACGGCGAAGTATTGGCCAAGCAATGCCGGTGTTGCGACGGGAAGCCGGTAAACAATATGGTACATATTTTCAAGGCACAGAAAATGAAATAATTTGGGCCAGCCCAATTTCTGCAGGGCCCGCTATTGGTGGATTGAATGTTGCACGATTATCAGTATCGGAGGATGAGTTGTTGTTGCAATTACAGGCATTTAAATCACCCCAAGATGAGCCAGATTGGGGTGAGGTTGAAAAATACACTTTGGTATCAGGTTTAGACAATATAACGATTGGTTATCGATTAGATATAGGCGAAGAATGGCAAGAAGAATGGGAGCGGGGGCAGTCAAATCCGCGTACTGTACGATTAGTCATTGAAAAAGCAGGACGGTTTTGGCCTGAGCTAATTATTAGTTTGGCTACTGGAACGGCACCCAGAAGTTGAAGTATGGATGATATGAAAATAATGAAACGACAGCCTTTTTCTAATCAGGATATACACCTACAAAAAGGGGTGGCATTGGCAATGATGTTATGGTTTATTGCAGCGTTGGCACTTTTAGTCGCAGGCATGGTGTCATTAGCACGCACCGATGTGAGGCAAGTACAATTGCAGTTGCAACAAGCACAAGCTGCTGCTGCTGGAGATGGTGCAAGCTTATTAGCAATGCGAGATTTACTGCTATTAGAAGAGGAAGGAGAATTTAAAGGGAGAGGCATTTTAGACCATCGCTATACAGTGGGCGGGCTAAGTGTCAGAATAAAAGCGTTGCCATCGACAGGCTTAGTCAACTTAAGCCGTGCGTCACCAGAATTATTGGCAAGCGTCTTTGAGCTTGGCGCAGGGTTAAGTGAGGAGCAAGGGCAAGAAATAGCCAAAAATATTATTGTTTGGCGAGGGCCGAAGCCAGCGGAAGAAAATGAGACAGCAACAAACTATGAAAATGCAGGTAAAACGGGGCCGCGATATGGACAGTTTGAAACAGTGGAAGATCTGATGCAAGTATTGGGGGTGAATCGTGATATTTATGAGCGCATTGAGAATCTATTAGTGGCCTCGGCCCTTGGCCAGGTTGGGATTGACCCCTTGTCAGCTTCTTCAGATGTGTTAGCGATCGTGACAGGTGATGCTGACATTGCAAAAGAAATGATCACTGCGCGAGAGGAAACACCATTTAAAGATAACGGCATCGCTACGGAGATTCCTGAAGAATATGTAACACAAGCCGTAAATGCATTATTTAGATTGGATGCCGATGTGACGATGGAAGATGGTAAAATATACCGGCGTAGGCGCTGGGTTCAGCGAGGTGGTCGTGGTTTAGACCCTCTGCCTTGGAACATATTAAGAAGCGAACCTATTAAAGCAATTAGCGTGGGAATAAAAAAGGAAGAAAATGGCGCTTGATAGCCAACTAACATTATTTGGTTTAGATTTACGCAAGATCCCGCAATTTTGGCGGGCCGGGTGGCGTGAGTTGCTGTGGGCGCCAAATGCCTATGGTAGGCGTTGGGTGGATGAAGTCGTGACGGTAACTTTTTCGGGCGATCTCAAAAAACAGTATTATCATGCTGGGGAACAAGTTTCACCACGAAACACTAAGGCGCAGGCTTATGTGTTGCCAGAGTCACTCGTACTTGAAACGCGTTTAGATCTTCCAGCGAGCGTTGAGCTGGATTTAGAGTCAATGGTTGTATTGGAAGTACGTGCAAAAAGCCCCTTTCCTGAAGAAGATACGCGATATGGTTGGCAATTTGTTCGTCATAAAGGTGGCCGTATAACAGTAGACATGGCGATTGTTTCAGCGGCCTTAATTGCTCAACATCTTCGAGAGAAAA
>VAPK010752439.1_pt1 | contig 11092 bp, 9 predicted proteins | sample 3395031 | NCBI WGS metagenome assembly VAPK01 (sample SAMN08290443, study PRJNA428436) | hydrothermal vent metagenome | isolation source: Deep-sea hydrothermal vent chimney 1 | place: Pacific Ocean: Juan De Fuca Ridge
AGCAATGCTACAACTGCCGGTGTCAAGGGTTTGTCCAGTGAAAAAAACTGCTCCTTTTTGCCCTCTCTTTGCTTTTGATAAGGGTATGTTGTTACCTGCTCTTTCTCGGAAGATTCCGCCGGCGAATATGGAATATTCTCTTCAGACACTTTATCATGCTGTTGAGAATAAACAGGGGCCGGCGGCGGCTTATTCTTACTTGGAGAATGCCGCACGCAGGAGACTAGCAAAACAACTACCGCTAGCAATATTAATCTATATGATTTCATTAAAATAGTTCACTACCTTATCATTCTATATCACCCTAGAAAGATCAGTTGGGCGCGGATTTATAGTGCAGGTTATTGAATTAATATAATACTTTAAAAAAATCTTAGCCTCACCCATTCGGTTAGGTGAGTATTTTTTTGAAGTACTGTGGAATCAATAGCTTGTGCTAGAAACCGTGATCCAACTGGTTTTTCTAGGATAATAGGCTAAGTTGCCGATGGAACTTCAGAGCTTCGCCCTTAAAATAGAGTGAAAACTTTTCTATGCAGCCATTTTCTCAATTCGATTTCGGCCATTTTCTTTAGCTAAATAAAGACCTTTATCTGCCCGAGATAATATGTCTTCCAGACTTGTATCTTGCTTAATTAACTCAGCGACACCAATACTGGCGGTAACCTGGATTTCACCCTTTTCTGTGACTAAATAATTAGTTTCTATTGCATAGCGTATTTTCTCAGCGAGCTTCTCAGCACCCTCAATTCCTGTATTCGCTAGAACAACAACAAATTCTTCGCCACCATAACGAGCAAACAAATCACTATCCCTTAGCTGCTTTTTTACAATACGCGTAAATTCTATTAATGCCTCATCGCCTGAAGCATGACCATATTTATCATTCACTGATTTAAAATGATCGAGATCAATCATCATTACTGCTAGTGCTTCTTTGGTGCGAATGGCTATAGAATAATATTTCCCCGCAATATCAAAAAAGCTGCGTCTATTTCGGATTTGTGTCAGGGGATCCGTTGCAGCTAATGCATTGAGTTGTTTATTGCTCAATTCTAGCTCCTGTGTCCGTTCACTGACTTCTTTCTCCAAAATATTTTGGTAGTTATTCTCGACTTTTAATAATTCCTTTTTATCCAGCTCCAGTGTCCTCAACATTTGATTACACGCCGCTTCCACAGCCTTAAATTCATTATCTCCCTCGGTATGTAAATCAATTCCATGCTTATTTATATTGTCCAACCCAATAGTATCGAGATCATCGATCAATTTTTGTATGGGTTTGTGGATGAGTTTTTTGAGTGCCCAAACCAGCAACGCATACATCAGGAGACTCACTCCGACTAACAAAGCTATCAAATATCCGGGGTTAACCCTATCCCAAACCACATCAGAATCAGAATAAAGTTTTACCTTCGCCAGATGAATCCTTTCATTACTCAAAGGCTTGTCAATAATTAGTTCCTCAAAAAAAAGTGCGGCATCAGATGATGCGACATCTTTCCCATCTACATATAAACTATTGCCACTAGCATCAACAACGTGAACACTTACTATATTGGATAAATTTAGAATATTCTGGCCTACTTCCTGTATTCTTTCATTATCAGGCACTTGCAAAGCATTCTTTAAGTCTGGTTTAAAACTTTCAGCTATCAACCCAAGCTCATCCCTAATGTTATTTTTAGTGTTTTGGTACTCTATTACAAAATATAAGGCCGTTATCAGGACCACAATTACGAAATAAATAGCAAATACAGTTTTGGGTAGTTGATAGGCAATGGAGTGCTTTGCTTGATAATATTTCATCGTTTCTTTTATGTGTTGTTGTCTCGTTATCAGTCTTTTCTTAAGGTGTCTATTTCACCGTTTTTTTTTCAATTCCACAACTCTTTATTTCTGAAACCTCCTAATTAGAAATACTTTTTGTCCTAAATATCCGGCAACTTATCTGCAACCTCCTGGAAATTTTCACAGGAAGTAAGAACTCTTATAACCTCCGGTAATGGCTCAACCCAAATTCCCGGCAAATCTGCCTCACCTTCAACATTAATGGAAAATGCAAGCTTTCTACTGGGGGAGTGAATTGCGCTTCTTCAACGCCTGCCTTATTGCCCCTCGCATCAATACGATACCAGCCAAGATTAGGGACATATACTGCATTGAGACCATGCAGACAAAATGGAGCCTGATTATTCTCAATGGTTAGTCTTTGATAACAAAGCCCTGCTGGAATCCCATTTGCTCTTAAGAGAGCCGCTAACAAATGACTCTTGGCATAACAATACCCAGTTTTGTGCTCAAGTACCTCTGATGCCCTGCATGTCACAGGGTTTTTCTGAAAGTCCCCACTATGTTTGATTCCATCACGAACAAACTCAAAACAGCTTTTCACTATATTTTCATGACTATTCAAAGCTCGTAATTGCTCTGCTTTTGCCGCGACTAAAGGATTATGCCAATCAATATATTCACTTGAAGCCAAATATTTGTCCATGTTCCTTCCAAGAAAATCCTAGTACCCCACGGGTTACCTAAAAATCAATTTTCAATCTAAGCATGGGGAACCTAACCTAAAGTAGTTGACATGTTTTATTACGAATTGGCGGAGAGAGAGGGATTCGAACCCTCGATACGTTACCGTATACACACTTTCCAGGCGTGCGCCTTCGACCACTCGGCCATCTCTCCGGTTTTTTTTGCTTAAGAAAGCAGAAAGGATAAGGTAGTTTTCAAATTGGTGCAACTATTTTAGCAACACTACCTATCGGCAAAAATCAACGCGCTATAAAATTCGCATCCGCAAGAAATAAATACACAACACAAAGCTATTCAACCTCAATTCAATCGTGCATTTTTTAGTCGCACATAAACTGTCCGGTTTCATACACATTGAGATACCCTAAGAATAGGTTCTAAGTGGCTACAAAGCAAATCCCAGCCCAGATTCTCTGGCTCTGGCTGCTTCAATAGAGACATTCAAAGCCAACAAATTAGTTTAAAAGGTAATTCATCCACTTGCGCAACAATTTCCTGAATAGCGATGGTAAATTCCAGTTACAAGCGCAGCCAAAACCCGGTTGCATAAAAAAACCATGGCTGCGGCAATAATAATTCTGATCGAAAAGGTTGGTAATTTTAACCTTAGAAAATAGTAAAAATTACAATAAATTTAACTGAGGGTACGAATGAAAAAATACTGATACAGATAATTACTCTTTTATTATTAGAAAATCTTAAAAATCAAATCAGAAATTAATTTGAAAATATCAACTTCTAGACCTAGATCTTCTCTAGAATAATTAGACGAGCGGGGTTCAAAAACTTTAGCTGGATTAGGTCGTTGGCTCAGTCGCTTTTGCTGCACCTTTTTTTCATGCAACATCTGCCCTCCCGCCTTTTTCCATTCCATCAGATGTGTAATTTCGCCATTATCCAGCCATACTCCATGCATCTTGCATCGATCAATAATGACACCACTACGATGTGCAAAATTGATTCTGTTCATCAATACTCTACAAGCCGGACATTTGATATATTTTACTTTTCCAGGTTTTCGGTAACGCTCTTGATTAATATGCCCTAGTAATTGAAAATTTATATCAAAAACACCTGAAACACTGCTTTCTAATAACGTTTCAATTTCCCCTGGATCAAAAAACAAGCCAAAACAAGTGGAACAACGCTCAATTTCAAATGCTCCTACTTGTTTCAAGTTAATAGTCTGTAAAGGGATATCACATTGCGGACAAATTCTCTCGGACTCGTGTACATGAATAGAAAAATCATGTTTTCCATGCAAATCCATATCATTGTAAATGCCACAAAACTGACAACGATTAATATTCGCAGATAACGGGGCACCACAGCTTTTACAATCCGCCATATAGTCTGTGTACTAAAGTAAGTTACAATATAGGGTTTAGTATAGATGGTTTTCAGAGATTTCAGTGACAATACGAACTTTTAATAACAAACACCCTAGCATAGGCAACTCGGTTTACATTGATGACAGCGCTGTTGTCATTGGTGATGTGACATTGGCTGATGATGTTTCAGTCTGGCCAACAACCGTCATTCGCGGCGATGTCGAGAGTATAACGATTGGTACCGGAACAAATATCCAGGACGGTGCGGTTCTGCATGTCTCCCACACGAACAAGTTCACCAATCGAAGTTACCCACTGGTCATAGGTAAAGGCGTCACTATTGGCCACCAGGCTACAGTTCATGCCTGTACAGTAGGAAATTATTGTCTGATAGGTGTCGGTGCAATTCTTTTAGACGGCGCTATTATGGAAGATTACGTTATGCTGGGTGCAGGGGCTTTGGTTCCTCCCGGGAAAAAGCTGGAAAGCGGTTTTTTATACGTAGGCACACCAGCCAGACAAATCAGACCCCTGAAAGATTCTGAAAAGGAATTTCTGGAATATTCTTACCAACATTATATGCATTTGAAAGATGAATACTTAAAAGAGCAAGAATCTCTTTAGAACCCCTGCCCTTATCCGTAGGAGGGGCTTTAGCCGCGATATCGCGGCTAAAGCCCCTCCTACGGAAACCAAACACCCCCCTCTAAACCTCCCTTTGAACCTTACCACTCAAGGTGTGACCTATATAATTCACCTCATATAGCCTTTGGGGCACTTTATAAGTTGACAGTTGTTCGCGGCAAAACAGCAGTATCGCTTCGATATCAAGTTTCTTGCCTTTGCTCAGGCAAATATCGGCACAGACTATCTCCCCCATCAGTGGATGGGGCTGCCCAAATACCCGTGAGCCTTCTATCTCTGGATAACTATTGAGTACAGCCTCGATTTCCTCTGGGAAAGCTTTGTTTCCAGACACGTTAATCATTGATTTTTCCCGGCCACAGATGATAATTTTTCCATTGGCCTGTCGCTGCGCTAGATCTCCAGTCATAAACCATCCATTCTCCATCACCTCGCTCGATAGTTGCCAAGGTTTGAGATAAGCATCAAACAACCCTGGCCCTCGAATAGCAAGCCGGCCACTCTGCCCTGTTTTGACAGCATGGTTATCCTCATCAAAAATACCAATATCAAATCCAGGTGCTGGAGAACCTACTGTTTCAGGTGAAGCAAAATCGGAATCATAATCCAGCATTGGAAGCCCTGCTTCAATAATGCCGTAAGCTTGTGTAACAGACAGACCAAACCGATCTGTAAATGCATGAGCGATTTCATTGGGAATAGCAGATGATGTGGATATAGCACGGCGTATGGTATCTAACTTTTTACCAGATTGATCTGCAGCTAATAGTCGGTAATGCATAGGAGCGGCATAAAGAAACGTAGCCTGGTGTTTGTTCGCCTCATTGATAAGAGTTTCTGCGAGAATATTTTCGGCGATAACAATCGTTGCGCCTCGGTATAAATAGAGAATAATCGTTACCAAAAAATGAAATGCCATCGGTAACACCCACAACACAACATCACTATGATTCAAACTGAGTGCCGCTTGTGCTGCTTCTACCCGTTCAATAACACGTTGATGCGACAATACCACACCCTTGGATTGTCCTGTAGTTCCAGAGGTATATCGAATAAATGCTGCATCAAAACTATCAACAATAGTTTTTTGTGCAGAAATGGCTGTCCAGGAAAGGTTTAAGTTTTGATCCTGAAATTTTACAGGCATCGATGCCTTGTTCACGGAAGCCCCATCGTCAAGCACCGCATGGAGACCCGTCTCACTAAGAATAATATCCAGTTCGGCTTGCTTAAGCTGATGAGATAGCGGTAGCACCGTAGCATCACAAGCCATTCCCGCGAACATTGCAGCTACAAATGTGCCTCCGTTTCGCCCCATCACACCCAGCCTCTGCCCTTTTGACAGTCCAGCTTTTTGTAATTCGCTTTTTAGCTCCTGGGTAAGCTGCCAAAGATCGCTATAGCTGATACTACTTGCCCCATTAATAATTGCAGGATGATCTGGCCAGCGTTTGGCGGAAGCTTCAAGAATTTGATGAACGCGTTTGATCATCCAGGATTCCCTATCTGCTTTTTCCTAATCAGCTCTATCGCACTCTCCCAAGCTTCTTGTTTTACCTGACTGGCAGCCAGCATACCTGCTGCATACCCGGTTCCTAAACACGTTCCAATAACTCTGGCGGAAGCGATAGCATATTCTGTCGCCGATAGACCGCGACCGGCAAAAAATAGATTATTCAATCCGGAAGAAACCAAAGCACCTGCTGGTATTTCGTAGTGATCATTTGCAGCAAAATATTTCATCTCTGGTATCCGTTCTTTCCCCCAATATTCAACTGGCCACGCACCAATCGAAACTCCATCGATAGGCTTTTTACACTCTAGCACATCATTTTCATTGAGTACGATTTGTCCGACTGGTCGCCGTCCAGAGCGTATACCGACCTGGGTTGCCATAGACATAATTGAAAGTGACTTTAAAGACTCATCAACCCCCTTTAGAAACTGAATGATTTCCACGGCACGGGAACGAGCCAGGCGTTCATATTCGGACTCCGTTTTAGTATTGTTCTCAGAAGAAAACGGCACTCCCAGTTTCATAAAAGCAGTTCCTTGTCTAAGTGTACCTGGGACAATGGACAAACGATCGCAGTCAGGATGTAACGCTTGAGCATCTATTCCCTTCTTGATCCAACGCAGCAAATTTAATCCCAAGGTATAAGATTGCATGGCTGGAAAACCAGCCACCCGAAACACGAAAGCACCCGACTGATAGGTTTGTTCTTGAATCAATTCCAACCCTGCCATATTAGACACCAGTGCATTCCCAGTACAATCCACAACCGCGTTTGTCTGAATAGTAACTTGACCGTCTTGTGTACTAGCAACAATTTCCTGAATTTTGGAATTTTCTATCTTTATATCTTCAAGCGCGGAACTCAATAAAATTTTCACTCCAGCTTGTAGAAGTACTTCCGTCGCTTTTTCTTTGAAGGCTACTGGCTCATAGGGCAGAAAATAAAGACCTTCAGCATAACCCTGAGCCTGCGTTCCACTTCTACGGGCGACACCTTCCGCAAATGATTTTGCAAATCCGTGCATGGCAAATTTCGGAGTTTTGCCTCCTCTATAATAAAGACCGCAAATAGTTCCCACCATCGCGGCTGTCGCCAATCCACCTAGGAACCCATAGCGCTCGATAAGTATCACGTTTAATCCAGATTCGGCAGCTGAAACTGATGCAGCTATGCCTGCTGCACCACCACCAATAACTACTACACCGGCATTCATCACAATCAGTTAAGTAAATCTGATTGTATAGTTTCCGCGGTCTCTGTGGGAACTCATGTAAGGACACTCTGCGTCTCATGATGCAGAGCGTCACAAGCTGTATTCCCGCGCAGAGCATGGGAACGATAAGGTTCTTTTTTCATAACACGTCACCCATGATAGTCAGCTGAGTAAATCTGATTGCAGATGTTGTATGAGTATTTCAATTTCCTTATTATCCAAAACTTCTTCCATATAGCTAATGGTAATCTGCAAAGAACCCTGGAATCTCGTGAAGATGAAGGTAACACCAGGGGGATAGGCGTTTGGTGGATAATGTATAGCATTGAAAACCCGTCTATTACAAAACATCTTAAAATCGCTAAGTGAATCCCCAGTATCTGAATAAAAAAAACTGGCCATCAATCCACGAGTGGGTGATTTCATCAACCAGCGGTACAGCCAACTCGGTAGGCGTTGTATTAATCCAATCATGGTTAAGTACCCTTCTGGAGCTTCTGAGCGCATTAGCTTGGTGGTTTGTTGTACCAGTTCGCTAGTACATTCTTTAATACTGTTTAGTGCCGTTTGTGGGATACGATAGAAAATAAACGTCACCTGATTTCCGACCAAGGATTCATGTGCGCCTCGCTTGCGCCGATCTTGCGGCACAGGAACCAGAAAATCTCCTTGCAAAGATCCACGCTGGCTTTGAATATGGGCAACTGCTCGGGCTGTCGCAGCCAGGTAGAAAGCACTTACAAGGAATCCAGCTCCTTGTTGCCTCGCTGTTTCTACAATCTTCAGCGTTTCTTCTCGATTGAATTTTAATACCCGGTGGCGAAGTGTTGGTCTGGCAGGCTTTGGTTGATATAAAGATACAATCGGGAGTTTGCAGGCGTCATACAAGTATACCTTCATTCCCCGGACCATCCTCAATCGCTCCTTGATAGAGTGTTCACAGCGAGGTTTTATATTCTTCACCCACTCTGAATTATCAGGGGATTCTGAAGAACAAAAATGTTGAATAAAGGTCTCCGCGCCATGAGCATCCATAAGGGCATGGTGCCATGAGAAAACAATAAAGGTTCGTTGAGTTGCTGTTAGTATCACATCAGTTTTGAACGGTGATTCCTGCTCAGGATTGATGAGTGGGTTCAGTAAAGAATCAGGCAGCTCACTTGCTACCGAAAATTCATGTTCCTGAATACTGGGCCAATCAGCGGAGGTATCAACATACCAGCGAGCCAGCTTAAAGAATCTTCCTCGCCGCAACCGTAATCCAGTTATCCATTGATAGGTCGGCTGGTTAGATAAGTATTTATTCAAAACGGATGCCGTCAGATGCCCCTCTACTTCTACAACAAAAGAACAAACATTACCCTTACCACTGGATTGGAATAGTACGCGGTCAAGTTGATGCAAAAAATGATCGATCCCGTTTAAGGGAAATTCTGTGGGGAAAGACATGCGCCGTTTAGTTTGTCATCGAATTAACGCAGCACAAACTTAGATTTGAAACGGACGCGATATTCTCGGGTGTCAAAGATTCTGGCGGCAAAATCAATCCAAACCGACGCTCTATAAAAAGAATAATTTCCATCAGGGAAAATGAATCCACGCCGATAATGGCAAGTTCGGTATCCGGGGTAACTTCTACGTCCGGAGCAAGTATATTCTGCTGTAGAAAAGAACAAAGCGCAGAATTGATTTCCTCAGCAGAATAGTTGTTTTGAGTTAGATCTGAAGATTGGTTGTGATCAGACATTAAGAAATGATTGTGTGCAAATTTATTGAATTTTAAATGGGTAGAGGTGTAAATATGCGGCCTGTATCACGGGTTACCCCTAACGCCATATTTTTCTTACTATAGCATGTAACACTTACTATCCGTCATGCCTCTCTAATACAGTTACGACCACTATTTTTAGCGTCATACATCGCTTTATCACTTGCTTCTATTAATTGCTCAAGATTCATTCCATGTTCAGGAAATACGGCTAACCCCATACTCAAAGTAATATGTAAACTGTCACCCGTTGGGGTTAATATTTTTTTGGCTTCAACTTTAGCAAGAATCCGTTCAGTAATCCCCTTCATTTTACTAAGTGAGGTTTCAGGCATACAAATAACAAATTCCTCTCCACCATAACGAAAAAATATATCGGTTTCTCGCAATAGGGTAGTTAAATCTTCAGCTACTGTTTTTAACACCAAATCCCCAACAGAATGACCATAGGTATCATTGAGTTTTTTAAAATGATCAATATCCATCAATACTATAGAAAATACTTTATCTTTTCTTGTGCTATCTTTTAATACCTTTTCCATTTGATCAAGTCCGGCACGTCGATTTAGTATTTGAGTCAATTCATCGATTTGAGATAGTTTAAATAAGGATTGCTCCAGTTTTTTGATTTTTGTTAAATCGAATATAACCCCAAGCAATCCAGACACATCATTTTTTGAATTAGTAAAAGTAGTTTTGTGAAACTGAAGAATGTATTCAATTCCTTCCAAATTGGTGAACTTTGATTCATATATTTGTAACCCGGGATTATCAAATAATTCTTTGTCTTTCGCCAAAAAAATTTCTGCTTGTGATTTCCCCCACAACTCATCGGCGCTCTTTTCTAATAATTGTTGACGAGTAAAGCCAGAAACGCTTTCAAAGCTAGCATTACAAGCTAAATAGTTACCTTTTGTATCTTTTATAAAAGCGGGTATAGGAATAAGGTCAAGTACCATAAGTAATGATTTATGATTTTTGTCGATAAACTGAGAAAGGTCGATTTCATCCATTTTACAAGCCTGTGCTAACAATCCTACTTAACCGAAAAATACTCCGGATCTTTGTCACGCAACCCATATCTTACCAGAATACGCAACAAATTAAGGCTAACTTTTTGCGTGGCGGCGGCACCACTAAATATACGGCTCATGTGCTTTGTAATCCAAGGCACCATCAACTTCCCCACCGCCCCCTCCTTAAACTCTTCACCGACCTTAAAGCTGGTCATCAATCTACCATTATAATAATATCCGACAATTTCAAACCAGGCTTCAAGGTGTGCTTTTATTGCTTTTTCATATTCAGCCATCGGCTTTCCTTTTAGCAATGTATCCGCCAACTGGTAGGCGCTATCCATCGCGATTAACATTCCACTCGAAAATACCGGATCAACAAACCCACCGGAATCCCCTAGCATTACCCAATTGCTACCCGTTAAACGGGATGACAAGGATTGATAATTGTCAAAGCGCATTACCTTTGTAATGCGCTGGGAGTCTTTGGCAATAACCTTGAGTACCTGATCGCTCTGCAATAATCCATCGTACTGCTCTTCAGGCGTGTTACCAACCTGTTCAGCATAGCCTGCAGGCACAACAAACCCTAAAGAGACCTTACCAGGCAAAGGAATTCGCCAACCCCAGCCCTGATCCAAACGGTCATTGTGCACATATCCTTTATCAACCAATTGAGTTTGATCAACGTGCGCAAATAATGCTACATCCTTTCTGGGTCCATCTTGAGCGGGGATATTCAGGTGCTTATTTATTAAACGAACCCTACCAGTTGCATCAACGATAAGATCAGGTTTAGCTGAACCCCAACATTCGGTAGCTGCTTGTAATGAGGCTTCATCCAATTGAACGACATCTTCATCGCCCCCCCCTTTTAACTCAACTTTTTTCTCAATAAGCAACGCTCCAGCCTTTTTTGCAGCATTACGTAAAGTCACATTAAATTCTTTACGTGGAACATTATAAGCGTAACTGGGTAAATCACTGGGATTGTCGCTAAACAAAAAAGAGAATATTTCATCGGCATTGAAAGTAAAACAAGCGCCCGGTTTGTAGCGGCTATA
>VAPK010822497.1_pt1 | contig 11090 bp, 11 predicted proteins | sample 3395031 | NCBI WGS metagenome assembly VAPK01 (sample SAMN08290443, study PRJNA428436) | hydrothermal vent metagenome | isolation source: Deep-sea hydrothermal vent chimney 1 | place: Pacific Ocean: Juan De Fuca Ridge
AGCTGATTAGCGAGAAAATTGGTGGAGTACTTCATCATGGCACGAATCATCTCTGCCAGAGATTTACTATTACTATGTGTGTAATAAAGTGCCTGTTTATTTATTTGTCCGCGAATAATTTTATTCCCCACTTTAACTCCCTGCTTACGCAAAAAAACAGCTAGTAGTTCAGCAAAATATTTCTCTGCATTGGCAGGATTACGTCCCGTATTTATTCGTGACCATCGATTTTTCAAATGTCTTGATAAACCTTTCGCATACGGGGTTAGTGGTGTCTGAGGTTCTGCTGAAACAATCTTGCCCTTCGATTTTTTGATATTAATCGTATTAAAATTCGCTGCAATTGCGGAAGGCACAGCATCATAGGGATTATTTGATCTACCTGTGCCGGGCAATAATAGTCCTTTTTGAAATAAGGAACTATCTAACCCAATTGCATCAATCTGCTGTAATCCCAGTTTCTTAAGGTTTTTTGCAATACGTTGCAGCTCTTCCGAAATTAAAAAAGGGTCACCACTGCCTTTAACCCAAAGAGTGTGCGTTGAGTCATCCAGATAAAAATGGGTACTAAAATGGTGATCTTCTCCCCAATGCTTTAATGCTAACCAAGCTGTCACTAATTTGGTTGTTGATGCGGGAATAAAAGCGATATTGGCATGATCTGATAACACAGGTTGCCCAGACTTATCAACCAAAAGCAAACCTGCATTTTTAAGGGTAGAAAACTTCAACAAGGCATTATCTGCAAAAACAAATGAAGGGGTTATCAAGACCCATAAAACAAGACCATATCGTATCTTTTTCAATAAAATCATTGGGTAGCTGGTCAAATCAATAATCATATTCAATTTATACTCTTTGATTTTAGGGACGAGTATGAATATCATCGCCAAAAGTAAAGGCTTCCATTTCAATTCTAAAATCAGCTACTCCATCTGTTCTGAATTCCAGAAAATAAGGAAAATCATCTTGCTGCCAAACCGTGTGAAATTGAGAAATATCCCCTTTAATTTGTTGGTCAACATGTACAAGTTTCAATAGCGTCATATACACAAAAGATGCCGCTGTATTTTTTAGCTTTGCATCGGCTACTTTATAACTAGGCAACGCAAAAACAAGTTGTTCTTTTGGGATATGTTGGGATAATTCAGTGATGACATTTTGCTGGTAATTGGCACTCAATAAATATAAAGTTGAGCCATTTAACAGTTCCAGAGACTTATTGATATTTTGATAATGCGCAACAAATACAGCACCACCCTCCATAGACATTAAATTACTTTGCCTTACTTTGCTTGCAACAATATCTGATGTTAAATCAGGATCGACATAAACACCTTCTATCAAATCACCACCAAAGTCTTTCCATGCTTCAGAAAAAGCTTGTGAGGCATCCAGTCCATATGCATCACTAGTAACAATAAAGGAAGCTTTTCGAATCCCTTTTTCAAAAGCAGCTTTTGCCAAAACACGCGCATCCTCACGATTACGCACAAAAAAACGATAAAACTTTCCTTTTTCAAGTGGCAAATTCATAGCCGATGAAAGAGTTGTAATTAAAATTGGACGGGTATCATAATCAGACTTTTCTAGTAAAGAATCAAACTTTTCAGCTAGCGTTGAACATACTTCACTGTATGCACAGATGAAATACTTAGTACCTATATCTATTTTAGAGATAACTTCATTTTCTAGTGAAGTACTGTATTTATTTTTATGATCAAAGATCGTAAGGTGATAGCGATTACTAAATTCAGGGAAATTAACAAAAAAAGTACCTATGCCAGTACGCGCTTGCTCAGCATCTTCCAGTTGCGTACCTAATTCATTTCTCAAAGGAAATAATATTGATATTTCAGTGCGCCGCCCTTCACCATAGAACTCTACTGCTTTTACGTATTTATCAAAAATATAATATGATGAAACTAGCAAAGAAATGATTGTAATTGGAATATAGATAATCATAAATCGATGTCGAACGATAACCGGAATATCTACTTCCTTATCTCGGCTGATGATTTTTCGATGCCGCCAAAATTGAACGCACATAACTACGCCAACCAAAACTGATATTCCCGCCACCAACAAAGCAGTCAGATATAAATAACTAACATAAGTGTCAGTTATAAATTTCACTAAAATAGAAATTAGAGTGATAGGTGCATATATGACGAAAAGTGTCTGATACGTTTTATGTATTAATCCTTCGTGATTATCACTCACCTGTATTTTTTAATTTTTCATTTATCTCTTGAATGGAACTAAGATCTGCATGCTGTTGAAATGCTTTTGAAGCAGTATTGACTGTGATTGCTACAACTATTCCAAAGAGCATAATACCTATGAATGTAATTATAATTGAAAGTACTTTAGAGCTTTTTTTTGATGGTTTAATATCGCCATAACCAACTGTCATTGCTGTTATTAAAGACCAATAGATTGCGTCAAATCTATTCCACCCCTCGATACGGCCTACCAATAGCCCAAGAGCAACAAGGATAGAACTAAATAGTACCAGCAACGGTGAAATAAGAATTATCGCCCAAAAGAAATAATGAATAAATGTTAAAGTGAATTCCATAGTCTTCGGAAAGTATGTGTATATGCTCGTGTCGCTTATGGGACCATTAATACATAAAAATAAGACCATACCGCATCTTTTTCATAAAAAATAGAGCAGTGGTTAAACTTGCAATTATGTCTAAATATCTCGACTAAATTCTACTTTATCAGTAGCCCACTCATGCCGTTTTACATCCTTATTCAATTTGGCGAAAGCCGAATGTTTGCTTATACCATATTTTTCTGGATAAAATACCGAGCCTAAGTACAATCCATGTGGTTTAGCGGTAATACCACCCCGGGCCCTATCCTTAATTGCTAGCAACTGTTTAGGCCAATCCAGAGGTCTTTTTCCTGTGCCTACCTCCATCAATACCCCAGCAATATTTCTGACCATATGATGCAGAAAAGCATTTGCTGAAATATCCATAATAACTTGCTCACCCTGTCGATAAACGTCGATAAAATGTATCATTCGGGTTGGGCTTTTTGACTGACAACCCTGCGCACGATAGGTTGAGAAATCATGAGTACCGACAAGATATTGTGCTGCCTGGTGCATTTTATCAGCATCCAGAGGCTCGTAGCACCAGGTCGTCTGCGTGGGTTGCAGAGCTGATTTCATTTTACGATTAAGGATTATGTAACGATAAAATCTAGCAACAGCACTAAAGCGAGCATGAAAATCGTCAACAGCCTCCTTCACCCAAAGAATACGAACATCATTAGGTAATTCACTATTGCTACCCATTAACCAGGCGTGCGAATCGCGTTTAGCAGCGGTATCAAAATGTACTACTTGTTCTAAAGCGTGAACTCCAGCATCAGTTCTTCCTGCACAAATCAGTCTAATCGGTTCGTTAGCAACTTTGGAAAGCGCACGCTCAACTTCAGCCTGAACCGTTCGCCTGGCTGTTTGCCATTGCCACCCGGCAAAATGACTGCCGTCATATTCGATTCCTAAAACGTAACGTTTCACTGCGTATTATTCGTGAATACTGATCAATGTACCTGAATCAACAAGTGCAAATAAATCTATCACATCCTGATTTTTCATCCGTACACAGCCGTGCGATTCCGGCGACCCATTCATTAGTTCATCAGGGCAACCGTGAATATAAATATAACGCCAGGTGGAGTCAACCTGCCCAAAGCGGTTTTTCCCTGGCTCTATTCCTCCCAGCCAGAGAATTCGTGATAAAACCCAGTCCCGCTCTGGAAATTGCTTGCTCAACTCAAGGCTATAAATTTCGCCAGTCGGTCTTCTACTAACAAAAACGGAATTAATGGGTTGGGACGAACCAATTTTTGCTCTGATCTTGTGCCATCCAGTAGGTGTACATTCACTGCCCATTTGCTCACCCACACCTTTTAAAGCTGTGGAAACAGGATAAGAAATAATAGGTTTATCATTTCTTATCAAATCCATTTTTTGTTCTGAAATTGAAATATCAAGATAACAGTCTGGCGGTGAGGTTTTCATGGTTTTTCAAACAAGGCTATAGATTCAACATGAGCAGTCTGGGGGAACATATCCATTACCCCTGCCCTTACTAATTTATAACCTAATTCATTTACTAAAACACCGGCATCTCTAGCCAATGTGGAAGGGTTACAGGAAACATAAACTATTTGCTGTGGATTCCATTGAGGAAAATAAGCCAGGACATCCAAAGCACCTGCCCGCGAAGGATCAAGTAAAATTTTGGAATAGCTTCTTTTAGCCCATTCCTGCTCGACAGGTTTACTCAAATCAGCCGCATGAAATTCGACATTTTCAATCCCATTCTTTTGGGCATTATCCTTGGCATGATTAACCAAAGGTTGATCTCCTTCAATACCGACCACGTGCCCTGCTTTTCTGGCCATGGGTAAAGTGAAATTCCCCAGACCGCAAAATAAGTCCAGAACCGTATCCTGATCGTTCAGGTTTAAAGCTTCCAATACCCGATTAATCATTTTACGGTTAATTTCGTAATTGACTTGCGTAAACATAGCAGGTTTAAACTCAAAAACGATATTGTGTTCCGGCAGGGCATATTGTGGTAACACAGGGGATAGTCCTGGCAAGGGTACTATGGTATCGGGCCCTTTAGATTGCAAATAAAGGGAAACATTATATTGTTCAGCAAAGAGTCGCATTCGTTCTTGATCGGCTTCAGTCGGAGGCTCCAATACTCTGATAGCCAGCACACAATCTTCATCCCCTATCGCGACTTCTATTTGTGGAATTTTAGCCTTAATCGACAAGTCGCCAATCATTTCAGATAGAGCCATCAAGCGAGTACCAACTACGGGATTCATGACGATACATTCTTCAATTTCCGCTAAAAAAGGATTGCGTCTTTCCCTGAAGCCGACCAACACCCTACCCTTTTTTGCCACGTATTTAACACCCATTCGTGCTTTTTGCCGATAGCCCCAATGGGGGCCGGTCAATGGCTCCCATAGTTCAGGAATCGTCACTTTACCAATGCGGGTAAATTGCTCTTGCAACAATGATTGTTTAATGTTGATTTGCGCTGATGACTCTACGTGCTGAAAACTGCAACCACCACAAACCCCATAATGTGGACATTTTGCATCAACTCTGTCACTAGAGCGGCTGAGCAAACGGTCAACTTTACCTTCTGCATAATCTCTGCGGATATCGGTATAAACAAAGTCTAACTCTTCTCTCGGCAATGCTTCGTCAATAAAAACCACTTTATTATCGACATGCGTTACACCACGTCCATCATGTGCTAATGATTCAATCGTTGCCCTGACAGCTTGCTCTGGTAATTTTTTTTTCCTTGATCGTCTACTTGCCATAATTATTTCTTCTGCCAGGCTCCATTTTGTGATTGGTACCACCACCCAGTTTGCGCATTGCCTACCCAACGCTTGGCAAAAGTAGCTTTAATTTGCCCAAACCAATCAGAGTGGCCATTGGCATTGGCAATTGCCTGATATAATTTTTTTCGGTCGCCATTTTCAGCAGCAGCCAATTTTTTGACTAGATTTCGATCCTTTAGAGGCACGGCATTTCTAATTGTTAGAAAACCATCCGCCTGAATACCAATAAAACCTTGGCTATAAAAAGGTTGTAAAGCCGAGAAGCGTTTTTGCATTCCTGCCCGCAAGCTTCGAATTTCAGCGGTATCAATTGCCAGATTGGGGTTCTCGGCATACGCTGGGGAGATAATGACACTCAATGCTTCATCAAACCAATGCATCATAGTGAGTTGCCAGTCATTACCTTTCGCGTCAGGCTCCTTTTTGTTAACGGGCTCGGTCTGGATTTCCTGGATAATTTCATCCGCTACTTTTTCCGCAGCTGCTGCGGGAAAGTAAATATTAATCGTGACGCAAGCGGTCAATAATAATGCTGTACTTAACGATAAAGTTGATTTTTTATTCATGTTTACTCCTAATTAATTAACTGACTTAGCTTGGATATAAACCTACTATTCTGACCTACACATGCGGTTCTTAGCCTTAATAAAGTCAGTGTGAGAGATATGTAAAAGATCTGAAATTTTTCGTACCAGATACTCTTCGTGCATATCCAATACCCCATCGACAAACGCTACCTTCCAGAGCGACTCAATCAAGCTAATCTTCTGCTCATCACTATAGTGATTATTGATGAGCGAAGTAAACTGAAAATAATCAGTCGCCTGTTTCCTTTGTAGCTCAGCTAGTTCTATTAATGTTGTGGCTTGTTCAGTCGATAAAGAAAAATTATTCCGCATAAGTTCTAAAATCACATCTTGTTCTTTGGCTTCGACAACCTCATCCATCATCATCATTTCTAAAAACAAGGCGGCACAAGATAGTTGTAATTTTTCTTCTGATGATTCTTCTGGAGCAGAAAGTCTCAGATGATCATCAAAGAATAATTTTAATTGATTGAGCATGATTTATTTATGTTGAATTCAAGAGAAGATAGAAAATGGAAAAGTGAAGTTTACCAGAAAATAAGCCAAATATAATTGGTGAATTTAGTCATTTATTTTGATTTTCCAATACGACCCAACCTTTCCATCAAAACATTCCAATCCACGCGTGAATTATAACCGATTACATCTATTCTGGGCAGACCGCCGCCTTTAACAATGTAATAACCTTGTTCAGCAGCACCCACCCCCATCAACTGGCAGACGCCTTCGTACAAATAGCAACCGACACCCACCTTGTCGTAACCAAAGTCTTCAAAAAAACGTAAATAAGTGCGGGATAATAAATTGGCTGCTCCACCGCCACCAATCGATGCCAGGTTGTTTACTGCCTTTTGACTTATCCGATGTCTGGAATCATCATCCTCAGGCGTTCCAAACCAGGCATAAAAAGTAACGGGCTTCCAACTTTCCAGGTACAGATCCTGTATTGACCCAGACAAACGTCCCTGCATATTACCAAAATCAAATTTGCTGGTTATTTGATCCAAATCCAATTGAACTATTTCAACATCGGTATAAAATTTTGGTAAGGGGCTAAACAATCCCGAAACAGCCAGATCCTTGATAGTTACCTCACCATCAAAAACCTGTACTTTCAGCGCGCCATCAATGCCGAGCTTATTATCACGAAAAGAAACGCCGGGAATTTCGCCGTTGATCTCACCGGAAAGGGGCTGCCAATTCATTGTTTGGGTCAATTGCTCTAGTGAAATATTCCGTATCGCTCCTTGAAAGTGAATATCAGGTTTTTGGGAATCTTTCACGGACATCGCAAATTTATTAATGACAATGTCGCCATCAAACAAAGGCAATGTAGCTGGCTGATCTAATCCGAATGAATTTGCGGTTACCGTAAAGAATAACTCCGATGCTTCAATGGGTAGCGAGAACATCGTTAATCTCTGCCAACTGAATTTCGATGTTACTGGAGCAGCCTGTTTGGACCATGTAATGTCACCTATTCCTCCTTGCAAATTTACTCTGCCCTCAGAGTCAGAAACCTCTAACTGAGAAAATGATAACTGTACGTTATTTAATGCTTGCTGAACAATATCAACATCGGCCTTTAACTTACCGGTAAAGCCTAAACCTTCCATCGCTGTAGCTGCAAACAACGGCTGAATATATACTTCAGATGCTGCTTTCAAATCATCAACTTTAAGAGTGACTTGACCATCAGCTTCTTTATTTAAACCAAATCGGCCTTGCGCGTTCAGGGATAACACCTTGGGGTGAGTTATATCAATGCTACTAAAAAAAATATTTTTGTCGTGATCCTGCCTATTCCCCGAAAGCTTTATTGAAATTGGTTGAGTCCCTGCTTCGAGGTAAACCGGTTCCACATATATCGCACCGTCCATGAACTCAATTTGGCTATTAAAGCGCCAGGAGTCATGTCTCTTTTGGGCTTTGATAGTTGCAACCAAATTAAGTTTTTCTGCCGCAATACGACCATCTTTAGTCTGAATATTGCTTTGATGAAAACCCATTCTCGCGACTACGTTTGCCAGGTTATTACCCTTTCCTTTAGCGTTAATGGTAACACCCACCTTTCCTTCAATAGGCTCAAACAAACCAAGTTTTAATATTTTCTGGACTACTCTGAGATTAAGATTTATCGCCTGCAATTTCGTCTGCCAGCGCTCACCGTTATAATTAGCATCTAAAGTTACGGTGCCACCTGCAATTTTTATTCGATCCAGATTTAAATGACTATAAGTTTTGCTCAAATAAAAACTGAAAGGTATTCTGGGGGAATTAAGCCAACCCGACTGCACATCCGCAAAGCCTTTTTTGCACTCAAGCCCATCTCCTTTGAATTTGACTTCAGAACAATGAATATTAACTAATTTGACAGTGTCAAGTGGTTCAGGGAGGTCTAAGCTCTGAATATTCAAACTAAACTGTTGGGTGTCTTCCAGAATGCCAGAAAAACTAAAACTAATCTTCTTCAGATGCCATTTCTCAGCAACAATACTACCTAGGTTAAAAGATAGCTGATCCAAAGCATCGCAGTTGGTACTGCTTAACAGAGCCAATAAAAAAAAGAGAAGCTTTTTAGCCAGGAAAAACTCCAGTGGACAAGTAACGATCACCACGATCACAAATAATCACAACAATAATCGCATTTTCCAGTTCTTCAGATAAAGTCAATGCTGCGGAAACTGCACCTCCTGAGGAAATACCGGCAAATATACCTTCTTTTGCAGCCAAGTCTCTGGTAGTTTGCTCTGCAGAAAGTTGATCAACATCTATGATGCGGTCCACTCGGCTAGCATCATATATCTTGGGCAAATATTCCTGGGGCCAGCGCCGGATTCCAGGGATTTTTGCACCATCTTTAGGTTGCACGCCAATTATCTGTATTTCGGGATTTTGCTCTTTAAGAAAACGTGAAGTACCCATAATGGTTCCCGTGGTTCCCATCGAGCTAACAAAATGACTGATTTTTTGATCAGTATCTCGCCAAATTTCAGGGCCAGTACCTTCATAATGGGCTCTGGGGTTATCGGGATTACCAAACTGATCGAGAATCCTACCTTCGCCTTTTGCTTCCATGCTTCTAGCCAAATCAATAGCACCTTCCATACTTTTTTCTGCTGGTGTCAGAATAATTTCTGCACCGTAAGCCTTCATTGATGACCGCCGCTCCACACTCATGTTATCCGGCATGATCAAAGTCATTTTGTAACCCTTGATCGCTGCTGCCATCGCCAAAGCGATACCTGTATTGCCACTGGTCGCCTCGATCAGGCGATCGCCAGGTTTAATTTCCCCTCGTTGCTCAGCATGTTTAATCATACTGATTGCGGGCCTGTCCTTCACAGACCCGGCGGGGTTATTACCTTCCAATTTAACTAAAAGGGTATTGCTGGTTTTGCCGGGTAGGCGTTGTAATCGAACTTGTGGCGTGTTACCAACAAAGGATTCAATGGTAAGAAAAGTCATGGCATTTAGATGAAACTATAATTTAATCATTTATTAAGTAAAGTGTATCAAAGGCCGTTGGTGATTAGGGGCACCCTACTATATCGGCTTTTATTCACTCCTAGCTCAAGAACTGATTATTCAGGTAATAGGATGACTTGTAAAGTTCCTGAATAACTTTTATTACTACCCTTTTGTAATCAACACTCATAAAGTATGGTTCTTTAAATCCTTTTGGTCTTTTCTGCATACCGCAAGACAGGCATAAAGCAGATCGCAGCTTCCACTTTCGATTGAATATTTTTACAAATTGGTGATTTATACGAATAACATAATTTAATGGGTGGTCTATACTAAAATTGCAAATAACTTATATAAGCCAATAAAGCATGAATGCTAGAAACCTAAAAGATCAGCTGTTTTACCAACTAATCTCCGACTTGGCAGAAGATGTTATGAAGGATACACAGCTAGCGACCGACCAAACCCTTAATTTATCTGCTCAATTTCTTGATGCTGACAGTCAAGATTTGGTCGAAAACTTTCATGGCCTCTACGAAAATGAAGAAGTTACTCGCTTGGTTGAAAATAATACAGTGGATGTAGACCTTATTCTTGAGGCAACCAAAACAAATAGTGCTTGCCCTGAAAATGATTCCGTAGTTAGTGAGCAACTTAGTGCAGTTCAACAAGGTGTTGAGGAAGTGATAAGAAAAGATACTGCAATACGTGCTGAAATAAATGTCATATTAAGTTCAATGCAGTTTGCCGAACTTTTGCGTCAGAATCTAGCGGGAATCTGTGGATCATTCAAAGTCTTGGTAGAGGCCAAAACAGAGGATATAAACCACATCAAAGAAGATATGTTGAAAATGATGCACACCTATGATGAGCGCAAGGCTTTTTACAACCACGTGATGCATCAAAACATGCCTATTGAAGATGAATCTATTACCCAGAGTCTAATTGATCAACTAATAGGATAATAAATATGGATCTTAACAATACAAAATTAGCCACTGACTGGGTCAATTATGCTAAGGCTTCCCTGGATTCACAAATACAGCATACAGGGGAAGCGACGAACAAAGTGTTAAATGCAGTACAAACTATTTCTTCACAATTGGACAACAAGCAGGACTTAGGTGCTTTATTATCACTTAAAAGTGGTGAATCGAGTACAGATGAAATTTTACATGTTCTACAGGATGTTCTTGATCATCTGAATACACAAAATGAACTTGCCCAACTCATTGCTCCTCTTTTTTCAACCCTTCAATTTGAAGACCGTACCCGACAAAAATTGGAGAGTATATTAGGCATGTTGTCGATATGGGCAGAGGTTAGAAATGATGTTGATATAACAGATGAAGTCTTGTCTTCTCGTTTGATGCAACATGTGGTCAGTATGGAGCAGCAAGTGATTCTTGCAAAATATTTCCCTGATTTCATTCAAGAAGAAGTAGAAGCGGATGCTGCTGATTGTATAGATCTTTTTTAAGTTTAGGAGGCACAGGGCTTAATTTCTTTTGATAGTTAAGATGCTGTGAGGCTCCCCTAGAACCTGTTCAAGATTATTACGAGTGCTCTGTCAGTTGTGGGCGGACGGAGCATAGAAACCAGAGTTTACTAGAGTAAATGAGGGTTTCGAGCACC
>VAPK011216486.1_pt1 | contig 11089 bp, 11 predicted proteins | sample 3395031 | NCBI WGS metagenome assembly VAPK01 (sample SAMN08290443, study PRJNA428436) | hydrothermal vent metagenome | isolation source: Deep-sea hydrothermal vent chimney 1 | place: Pacific Ocean: Juan De Fuca Ridge
AGGCATATTATGAGCATGGATATACTTTTGCAGAGATTGCGAAGTATTTAGGGATGCATTACTCCACGGTCAGTCGGATATGTAGGTCTGTGTATATGGAGCGTAGTGAAGAATAAATCTTATATTTCAAGACCTGACCCCATTTTTTTTCATTTTTTTTGACCCCATTTTTTTTGTTTTTTCATGAAAAGTTGGTTTTTCAAGGTCGACTAATTAAGAGATTGGCCAAAAAAATTATTCTGCCAATCTTTAAACTGGGTTTAATTCCTCAAGGCTTGCCTCGTTTGTAAAAGCTTAGGTCAATACCTCGTGGGCTTGCTCCGAGGTAGTTTATTGGATTTGGCATTATCTGTGTGGAGACAACATTGCAACCCTACTTCTTGGCTTTATGGTTTGAACGTTCGAATACTTTCATGGGGGTATCCATTGTTCCTGATCCGGGCCTATTGTTTTCAGATAATATTTTGTAATGTAAGCACAAAATGTGGGCTATAAAGCTTGTTGTAATAGCCCAATAATATGATATAATTGGGCTATAGAAAGGAGGTTTATAGCCCATGATATGGAATTGGCAAAAAAGAGATTGGCCACACTTTACTTATAACAAAAAGCCCTTAGAGGATCTTGAGGCTCAGTTTCTTCAGTATTCCGGAATTCTCATCGGATCATTTCAACATCTTTCCCAAGACGATAAGGAAGAATTTACAGTTTCCTTAATTACTGATGAAGCGGCTAAAACATCTGAGATTGAAGGGGAATATCTCAATCGGGATAGTTTGCAGTCTTCTATCCGAAAACAATTTGGATTAGAGACAGATAACCGTAAAGTCCCGCCCGCAGAACAAGGCATTGCTCAGCTTATGGTTGATTTATATCAATCATTTAAAAATCCATTAACACATGATTATCTTTTTTCTTGGCACGAAATGGTTACGAATGGAAGAAGAGATCTAAAAGACGTTGGCTGCTATCGAACACATTCTGAACCTATGCAGGTGGTATCTGGCAGTATTTATAAACCTAAAGTACATTTTGAGGCGCCGCCTTCTAAAATAGTGAAAAAAGAGATGTCACAATTTATTCATTGGTTTAATCGAACACAAAGAGGTGGGGCTTTAGTTAGAGCAGCCATAGCACATTTGTATTTTGTATCTATTCACCCTTTTGAAGATGGAAATGGGCGTATCGCTCGAGCACTTTCACAGAAAATGTTGTATCAAGCTTTGGATAAGCCAGTGTTATTAGCCTTATCGTATAAAATTGAACAAAAGAAGAAAGATTATTATAACGCACTTGAACAAGCAAACCGTTCCAATGAAATTACATCCTGGCTGGTTTATTTTGCAGAAACGATCATTAATGCTCAAAAATATACAGAAAAACATATTAAATTTTTAGTTGATAAAACAAAGCTTTACGATCGTTTACGGAATCACATTAATGATCGTCAGAAAAAAGTTTTAGCACGTATATTTAAAGCAGGCTTAGAAGGATTTGAGGGGGGCTTAAGTGCGAAAAATTATATGACCATTACAAAAGCTTCCGCATCAACAGCAACAAGAGATTTACAGAATTTAGTAACAAAGCAAGCGTTAAAACAAACAGGGCAAAGAAGGTATATGCGATATTGGTTAAATATTTAATCTGGAGGGAGGGGACATTCTATAACCTTTGTCAAGGAATAAAGCTCCCCTATGGAACTAATTTAGTAAAAAATCAGCCTTTTTATAAAATTTGACCATCCTGAAAAGCACCGGTTGTTTCATCATAAAAGGTTCAAGCCAACATCGTTATTAGTATCCTGCGTCGTAGATGAACTACGCGCCTATCATTCTTTATCTTTAGTCATGAACCCGATGAAACGCCTTAATTGTTGGAAAGATTTTAAAAATGAAGCAATCGGCCACAAGTACAGCAAGACAGAAGGGGCAGGAGATTATTGGGGAAACAGGCATAGTTAAGAAATTATTGCAAATCAATTAATCAATCAACGTCCCCTTAATTGTTTTTTATTGACAATAATTATAGATAATATAAGATTAGTTGTATTATTTTTTTTGTTTTTTTTGTCGGACCGCGCTAAGTGGTTGAAATTAAACAAAGAAACATAAAAAACTATTCTTAGTTTAGCCTTAGAACTGTGTTTTCGGGCATAAATTGGTACAAATTAATATTTTTGAGGAACGCATGGTTAATGTTGGGATTATCGGCTGTGGGCATTGGGGGCCGAATCATATTCGTATTTTTTCGCATTTAGCTAATTCTAAATCTGTAATGTGCGCGGATTTGGATGAGAATAGATTAAAAACTCTTCAGGAAACATTTCGTAATATTCAAACCACGACAGACTATAAAGATATTTTGGAGAATCAGGATATCCAGGCGGTCTGTATTGCGGCACCTACGAATCTCCATTTTTCATTGGCCAAAGAGGCCTTAGAACATCATAAACACGTCCTTTGTGAGAAGCCATTAACCTTAAATGTGGCAGAATCTGCGGAATTACGTGATTTAGCTATTAAACAGAATAAGGTATTAATGGTTGGGCATGTGTTTGTGTTTAACGCGGGAATTATGAAGCTAAAAGAATATTTGCGGGCAGGAGAAATGGGAAAAATATATTATGCTTATGCTATTCGTACTAATTTAGGCCCATTTCGTTATGACGTTAACGCGCTCTGGGATTTGGCACCGCATGATGTTTCGATTTTTAATTATTTATTTGAGAGTTGTCCGGTGAATGTTTCAGCGCGGGGCCAGAAATCATTAGGAACGTCTTTAGAAGATCTGGCTTTCGCGACGCTTGAATATCCGAATAATGTTGTGGCCAATATTCATGTGAGTTGGCTTGATCCAAAGAAGGTGCGGCAGATTACCATTGTGGGAGACAAAAAAATGGTTGAGTGGGATGATTTAGATACCGTAGGGCCGATTAAGCTGTATGATAAACATGTGGAGAAGACATCCACTTATTATGAAACTTATGGGGAATTTCAACTTTTGTCTCGTGAAGGAGGTATTATAATTCCTAAAGTCGGTTTCAATGAGCCGCTTAAAGCGCAAGGACAATATTTTATTGATTGTATCGAGAATAGCACCTCTCCTGATTTAGCAGACGCGCAAAAAGGATTGGATGTGGTCAAAACATTATGCGCGATTCAGGAGTCCATAGATAAAAAAGGGGAATGTGTGGGTGTATGCTAATAAAAATTTTTTATTGCTGTTAGGATCAGGACTATGAATTATTTTAAACATGAAAAGGCTCTTGTTGAGGATGGCGCTCAGATTGGAGAGGGGACGCGCATTTGGGCGTTTGCACAAATTCAATCCGGAGCTGCTCTTGGCAGAGAATGCAATATTTGTAATGGGAGTTTTATAGAGAATGGGGTTGTTATCGGGGATCATGTAACAGTTAAGCACAATGTTTCCATTTTTGAGGGAGTAATAATTGAAGACGACGTTTTTGTCGGGTCAAATATTGCTTTTATTAATGATAGATATCCAAGGAGTCACCGACAGGGGCAATGGATATTAGAAAAAACAGTTATTAAGAAGGGCGCAACATTAGGAGCCAATGCAGTCATTTTGTGTGGTGTTACCATTGGGGAATATGCCGTTATTGGCGCGGGAAGCGTGGTAACAAAGAATATTCCAAAACAGCATGTTATGTGTAATAATCCTGCAGTATTTAAAGGGTTTGCTTGTCAGTGTGGTCGAAAATTAAGTGATGACTTGAAGTGTTTTTGTGGAAAGGAGCATAAGAAAGAGGACTTTGATGAGTAAAGTGTTGGTTTGTCCGATCGCATTTAATGAAAATGTTAAGTTAAAAAATGCGATCGGGCGGTTTTTAAAAAGTGATGCAAGCGCGCAAGCGGATTATCTCATCATTGATGATGCTTCGACGGACGGAACAACGGAGATGATTCAGAGTTTTAAGGATAAGGGCGTTAAAACCGTGCGCCATCCAATGCGTATGGGAGTAGGCGCGGGGATACGTACGGCTATTAGATATGCTCAAATACAGGGGTATGAAGTGTTGGTAATTATGGCAGGTAATGACAAGGATAATCCTTTGGAAATTCCTCGTTTGCTTGATCCCGTTTTAAAAGAAGATTATGATTTTGTGCAAGGATCGCGTTATAAAGAGGCTGGAGGGATTGGTGGTGATATGCCGGCATATCGTAAATTTGCGACAAAATTTCACCCGGTATTAATGTCGTTAATAACAAAAAGAAAATTAACAGATACAACAAACGGATTTCGGGCCTTTCGGATTTCACTTTTTGAAGATAAGCGTTTTGATATTGATCAAACATGGTTAGACCAATACGAGTTGGAACCGTATTTACTTTATAAGGTAATTACTTTAGGATATAAATTTAAAGAAACTCCGGTGACAAAAATTTATCCGGCAAAGAAATTAGGTTATACAAAAATGAAGCCTTTAACAGGATGGTGGAGTATTTTACGGCCGGTGATTTATTTAGGATTGGGGATTCGAAAATAGGAGAATAAAATGAAAAAAATTATAATATTAATTTTAGCAGTCATTCTTACGGGGTGTGCCTATGAGGGGAAGCGGTTGGGTGAATATTTTGGTGACCCGAGATCTTTTATTAAAGACCCTCATTTTGCTGAGTATAAAGAAAAAAGGAATGTTTTAGAAAATCAATATTTACAAAAAAGTATTTCATATGCAGAATATATGGAGCAGATGAATAAGTTGGATGAAAATTATGCCCGGGAAGTGCAAGAGCGGGATAGAAAGATTGGAGAATAGCCGGCGATGAGGTTGTTTGGAAAAAATACAGTGCTTGAGCGTGTTCGAGTGAACCCGGGGAGTATTCATAAAATTTACGTCCAGGAGGGGATTAGTGCGACGGCCTATATTCGGAAGAAAGTTAAGCCATTTGGAATTCCTGTTTTTGTCGTGCCTTCTTCGAAAATATTAAAAATAGCCCGCAACAAAAATACGCAAGGGGTTGTTGCTGACGTTGAAGATTTTGCCTATGAACCATTTGCGGATTTATTAGCGACAGCATTAAAGAAAAGGCGTTGTCTTTTGTTTTTTGACGGGCTGAAAGATCCTCAAAATTTGGGCGCGATTATTCGGAGTTTAGCGTGTCTTGGACGGTTTTCGGTTGTTTTGCCTACGCATGATTCAGTGAGTATGACAGAGGCTGTTTTAAGGGTGGCTTCGGGAGGGGATAATTATGTGCGGGTTTCAAAGGTGTCAAATCTAAATAATGCTATTAAGGCGGCCAAAAAGGAAGGTTTTTATATTGCTGGAGCTGTGATCAAAGGAGGAGAGAATTTAGACGAAATTTCTTTACCATATCCGTTGGGTTTAGTGATAGGATCAGAGCAAAAAGGGATTCGGGATGTGATTCGGAATAATCTGGATTTAAAATTAACCATTCCGATGTATGCCGAAACAATAACGTTTAATGCCGCACAGGCAGTAACGGTGTTATGTTATGAAGTTACAAGACAAAAAAAAGCTTACCAAGCAAAAAAATAATAGTACTCTTACCTCACAGAGCAGAAGTCCTGCGACACAGCGCATGGGTGGGGTTCACCTTAGCGCGATTAACTTATTCGCGGAAGCAGGGTTGCTTAAAAAAATTAAACGTAGTGGGTGGTGGGTTGCTGGAATTAAGGACCCCGAAAGTGTGGCGGATCATTGTTTCCGTTGCGCTGTCATGGGGTATTATATGGCTCATTTAGAAGGGGTAGATCCTTTTAAGGTTATGGCAATGACACTTTTCAATGATATTCATGAAGCACGCATTAATGATTTACATAAAATGGGGCATTATTATATTGATTTTAAAGACGCAGAGAAAAAAGTTTTTGAGGATCAGATGAAGAATTTAGATAAAAATGTCGCGAATGAGTTAACAGGGTTTCGTAAAGAGTTTGACACACAGTCATCACCGGAAAGTATTGTGGCAAGAGATGCGGATATTTTGGAGTGCTTATTACAGGCTAAAGAATATTATGATAGTGGCCATACGAAAGCCAGGAAATTTTTTAAAACCGCGCCGGATCATTTGAAAACAAAAACAGCAAAGAAAATGTGGAAACAGATTAAACAGTGGGATAGTGGTCGATGGTGGGAAGATGTGGTTAAATTTGAGAGATGATTTTTTTCATTTTAGTTTTATATATTTGTAATTAATGATAAAATGGTGGCACAATGAAACGCATAGGGGTTGTTGCAAGTAAGATGTCAAAGGGCAACTTAGCCCTTTATAATAGCTATGTCGTTCTGATTTCATTTTTATTTTCAGTATTTATTCTTATAGTTGCCGGAGCTTCCGTAGTATTTGCGTTAGTTGTGATTGCTTATGTAGGTAATGAGGTCATGGGGTCTGAATTTGAAAAGAATTGGACTTTTGTTTTTTTGGTGTGTATGGTTTCATTGACTGTTGTTATTGGTTTATTTAATTTATGCGCCATTTCTATGAATATCAAATTTTTAAAATCGCTCAAAGAGTAAGAAACTGTTACAAAATAATTTGATGTTTTAGCGCATAGATTTTGGTCATATTTTTTTGATCTGATGAAGCGATTTTCGATACGTATTTAACGTGCGTTGAGGAAATTGTGATTGAGGATAGAAAAATATGGTTAAAAGACACGAGGATAAAACGTTAAGTTATTTTGTGACAGTTCCTAAGGTAAGTATGTCAGCCATTTCTAATATTGATTTCAAACATTTAGTTAATAATCTTCAAATAGGAGTGTACAGGAGTACGCCCGGTGTTAGGGCAAAATTATTGTATGCTAATGATACCATGTGTTCTATGTTTGGAATTAATGAACCGGAATTAACAAAAGTATCCATTAAAGATTTTTTCGCGGACCAACGTAAATTTCAGTTTTTTAATAAAAAACTCAGAGAAGATGGGGAAATTCAAAATCTTGAATTAAAGTTGAAAAGCAAAAGGAAAAAACCTTTCTGGTGCGCCATTTCAGGAGTAGCAGTAAAGGATAAGGCTGGAAAGATTAAAGAATTTGATGTTATTATTCATGATATATCTTTACGCAAAGAAGTTGAAAAAGAACTCATTGAGTCGAAAGAATTGTTTCAAACTGTTTTTGATAATACAGCCGCGGCCATTACGGTTGCGGACAAATATGAAAATATAGTAGCATGGAATCCTTTTACGGAAACAATGTTGGAAATGGGGAGGGAGGATTTGTTTAATAAGCCGGCTCAGAATTTTTATCCCAAGGAGGAATGGCAAAAAATTCGACGTTTGAATATTCGTTCTAAAGGAATGCATTCAAATTTTGAAACACAGATTTATAAAAAAAATGGCGAACTTTTGGATATTACGGTTTCTATTTCAGTTATTAAAGACGCGAATGGCAAAATAGCCGGGGCCATAGGGATTATGCAGGATATTTCTGAACGTAAATTGGTTCATAAAATGCTGGTCCAATCTAAATTAGCGGCCGAGGAGGCCAATAACGCGAAATCAATGTTTTTAGCGAATATGTCTCATGAAGTGCGCACCCCAATGAATGCGATTCTTGGGATGATTGACCTGACTTTAGACACGGAGATGGGTACGGAACAAAGAGAGAATTTAATGGTCGCTAAAGAGGCTGCTGATAACTTATTAAGTCTTCTGAATGATATTCTGGATTTGTCACGCGTTGAGGCAGGGAAAATCACATTAGAGCAAATTGAAATTCAACTGCATAATGTTGTGAAAAGTGTGTGTAAAGGGCTGGAAGTTATTGCCAAGAGTAAAGATTTGAATTTGGTATTAAATATTAATTCGGATGTTCCAGAGTTAATTGTGGGAGATCCTATCCGGATTAGACAGGTTTTGACAAATTTAATTAACAACGCGATTAAGTTTACTCCTAAAGGGAAAATTGTTATTGGTGTTGAATTAGAATCGAGATTAGAAGATGGAAATGTTGCCTTACGTTTTTCAGTGGCTGATGAAGGGATCGGCATTCCGGAAGATAGATTGGAGAGTGTTTTTGAGGTATTTACTCAGGCAGATAATTCCACAACGCGTCGGTTTGGGGGAACAGGATTAGGTTTAGCTATTTGCAAACGTCTTGTTGAGATGATGGATGGAAGAATTTGGGCGGAGAGTAAGGAAGAAAAGGGGAGTACATTTTATTTTATGGGCAGATTTAAGGCTATTGAATTAGGGAAAAATTCTTCTTTATCATTCAAATTGAGTGATGAGAAAAATGAGTGTCCTGAGGAGATATTAAAAAATAGTAATTTGCGGGCACTTCTTGCTGAGGATAATCTGGTTAACCAGAAGATTGCCTCACGTATTTTAGAAAAACAAGGGGTAGAGGTTTTTTCTGTTCTTAACGGAAAAGAGGCCATTGAGCGGGTATATAAGGAAAAATTTGATTTTATTTTAATGGATTCTCATATGCCTATTTTGGATGGATTGGAAGCGACGGCCATTATTCGGGAAAATGAGAAAAAAGCCGGGCATCATATTCCGATTATTGCTTTAACCGCGCGGGCCATGGAGGATGATCGAAAAAAATGTTTGGATGGGGGGATGGACGGCTATGTGTCTAAGCCGATTGACCGAAAGAAGCTTTTTGAAGAAATTGTGAAATGTTTACATTTAGGGAAGGTTTAGTGTTTTTTAAAAAGGGGGAAATATGGACGAAGCTGTTATTGATATTGAAGAATTTTTAGAAAGGGTTCAGGAGGATAAAGAGCTTCTCTTTGAATTATTGGAAATATTTACGGAAGATTTTGGAGAAAAAAGAGAGTTGCTTTCAACTGCGGTAGCAGGGAAGGATTACGAACAGATTCGCGGAATAGCCCATTCTATTAAAGGGGCTTCCGGTAATATTTCAGCAAAGGTTTTGCGAACTATTTGTGTGACGTTAGAAGATATGGGAAAAAATAATAATTTGGATGGTATTGAGGATTTGTTGGTTAATTTGGATAAATCTTTTGAACATTTAACGGCGCGTATTGAAGAGGTTAAAAAAGAACTTGGAGAATGATTTTTATTAAGGGGATAGCTTCCTTTCAGGTTTTTCTCTTTCTTTTACTTTTAGGTCTTCTGGCATATTTCAATGCCATATTCCATCCATTTGTTCATGATGATATTTTTTTTATTCAAAAAAATCCGTCTATTTCGGAACTAAATTTTTCCACCGTCTTTTCCGCGGGAACGCGTTTTGATGAAAATAACGCGCTTATTAATTCCTATTACCGTCCTTTATTGGAACTTCTGTATAGACTGCAATACAAGGTTTTTCATCTTAATCCGTACGCGTATCATTTATTTAATATCCTTCTGCATGTGCTAAATAGTTTTATCGTTTATCGTTTAATGCTTTTTTTATTCTCTTTAAAAAAAGTGGCTTTTTGTATCGCCGCGTTTTTTCTTATCCACCCCATCCAGAGTGAAGCCGTTGCCTGCATTTCCGGAATTTCTAATCTTTTATTTGCTTTTTTCTTTTTGAATAGTTTTTATTTTTATTTAACAGTATTTTCATTAAATAAAAATAAAAACAAGGAATGCTATTCTCGACGCTCCAACGAGAATAGCATTCTTAAAGTGGGGCAAGTACCTCATAGTATAAGTAAAAAACGATTTAATTTTTTCCTATCCATCATATGCTTTTTCTTCGCGCTTCTTTCCAAGGAGCAAGCCATCATGTTACCTTTTTTAATTTTTTGGTATGAATTGTGTTTTGGAAAAAGAGGGGGAAGAACTTTACTTCGGGGTTTGGCACCCTATTTTTTGATAGGAGTGTTCTATTTTCTACTGAGAAAATTGCTTATCGGGAGTGCCTTAGGGTCTGCGTTTGGCTCTCCTTATGAGTTGTGGTTGAGAATTCTTGCCATTCCACGGACACTTTTGATGTATCTAAGGGGTATTATGTTGCCCTATGATTTGCACTATTACCGCAGTACGGATATTCTTCAACCTTTTCTATTGCCCACGATTATTCTTTTTTGTGTTATGAGTTTTATCATAATACTCGTATGGCGGGCCCCTCAACCACAGAAGCATTGGTTACTATTTGGGAGCGGCTGGTTTTTGATCACATTAGGCCCAACGCTTAATATTCTCCCGCTTATTAATGAATATTCTCTGATTCTTACCTCAGAGCATTTTTTATATTTGCCGTTGGTAGGGGTGTTGATATTTTTGATGGCATTAGGGGTTGGTAAGAAATCGGGGATATTAATATTAATAGGCATGCTCTGTATTATTTTAACTATAAAACAAAATACCTATTGGCGCAATGAGATAGCTCTTTTTGAAAGGGTTGTGAAATATGAAAAAGGGTTTGGGCGTGGCCATATTTTATTAGCCAAGGCCTATTTGGCTGATGGGCAGTTTAAGAAATCAATTGTTGAAAATAAAAAAGCACTCCACATTATGCAAAATTATGTGCAAAAAGTGGGAAATACAGATGTTAGAAATGTTTATTTAGGGTTTATTAATGGGATTCATGTTGATATGGGAGTGGCGTACAATAACTTAGGTGTTCATTACGCTATTCGTAAGAACCGGAACAAAGCCGTTGAATATTTTCAAAAGGCCATTCAGATGACCCCAGATAATCCCGGTGTGATAAAAAATTTAAGAAAAATAGGGGCGCAGACATCTACATTTTATTAACAAAGTAACCGTAAAAAAATAGGTGTCTGCGACTTTATTCGTATTTTTCGAAAAATATGAAAATTTAATTAAGAGATTGGCCAAAAAAAATATTCTGCCAATCTTTAAACTGGGTTTAATCGGGAGTTAGAAAAATTTTAAAATTTTCACGAACAGCCCTTTTTTTTCTCTAATAAATATGTTATCTTTTTCTTATTACCACTTCTTACTAATCTATTGTCGAATACTTACATTACACATTTAAAGGGGAAAAATATGAATATTTCTATGAAAGCCCAACGGGCGAGTCTCACCCGGAAGGTCTTATCGGCTTTTACGGTATTTACCTTCATTTTTAGTTCAATCATTCCACCAAATTCATTATACGCGCAAATTGTTCCACAATCCGTTCTAAATTTACCAATTCCAGGGGCAATGATTGTTCAAACAAGCGGTTTTAATCC
>VAPK010270865.1_pt1 | contig 11088 bp, 6 predicted proteins | sample 3395031 | NCBI WGS metagenome assembly VAPK01 (sample SAMN08290443, study PRJNA428436) | hydrothermal vent metagenome | isolation source: Deep-sea hydrothermal vent chimney 1 | place: Pacific Ocean: Juan De Fuca Ridge
AAAAAAATTGCAAAATTAATTATAGACAATATCAATGATAATGGCTATTTTGATGCAGATATCGAGCTCTTAGCTACACAAATAGGTGAAGATGTAGGAACTATAGAGAGAGTGCGACAGAGATTTCAGTATCTTGAACCCAGTGGCGTAGGGGCGGTTGATCTTTTGGAATCTTTTTTGTTTCAGTTAAATGATTTTGATCTTGATGATGGTATTTATAAGTGTGCGGTTATGATGATAAAAGATTTTGAAAATTTACAAGATTATCAAGAAGAGAGATATTTTACAGATGCACTAAGAGTCATTAAAAAGTTTAAAAATCCTCCCGCTCTTTTTTATTTAAGAGAACAAGTTCAAATTATTCCTGATATCTTTATACATAATGGTGATGGGAAAATAGAAGTTAAGTTAAATGATGCTTATTATCCTGATATTGTTTTAGATCTTGGTGGAATTGATCAGAGATTTAATTTTGTTAAAGAGAAGATAAAAGATGCCACCTCATTAATTGATGCTTTGGAAATGCGAAAAGCTACATTGACTAAAGTTGCGCTTATGCTTGTTGAATATCAGTATGAGTTTTTTCAAGGCGGTGCGATTGCTCCTATGAAACTTGATGATTTAGCAGGTGAACTTGATCGCCATCACTCTACAATATCAAGGGCAGTCTCAAATAAATATCTCTCATGTGATAGGGGAGTATTTCCAATTAAGAGTTTTTTTGCAGTAGCTTTAGGTGATGATGGTGAAATCTCAAATAGTCAAATCAAATCTTTTATACAAGAGCTTATAAAAAATGAAGATCGCTCTAAGCCACTTAGCGACAACAAAATATTGGATAAAATTGAAGAAAAATTTAGTATCAAGCTTGGTAGGCGAACAGTTACCAAATATCGTTCACAACTTGGGATTTCAAGCTCAAGTGATCGCAAGAAATTATATAAATTTGTATAAGGAGCTTTTTTGATTGAAGCAGATAAGACAAAATATTATTTTTTTTACATCTCTGCATTTGTAATTATTATTGGTGGTTTGAAGATGGCAAGCCAAGCGATAGTAATACTTTTTTTGTCAATTTTTATATCTTCGGTACTTTCACCGCTACTTGCAAGATTACAAAAATATAGAGTGCCAAAATTTTTAGCATATATTTTGATATTGGCGATGATTATTGGTATTATCCTTTTTATTGTTTATATTATAAATACTTCCCTTAAAGATTTTGGTAATAATCTCCCTTTTTATGAGATGAAACTTAAAAAAATGGTTGTTGATGGGCTATCATGGCTTAATGATTTTGGTTTTCAGATAGAGCCCAAATCTATCTTAGAAGATTTTAATTTTGGAGCACTATTTAATTTTACAGCAGCAACTGCCGGAAATATCGGTATCTTCTTATCAAAAATGTTACTTGTTTTTATTGGTGTTGCTTTTATCTTAGTAGAGTCTACCCACTTTGAAAAAAAGCTTGATATTATTTTTAAAAAAAACAAAGATGCACAGAAAAATTTTAGACTCTTTTCTCATAATATTCAAAAATATTTTAGTATCAAAACTCTAACTAGTCTTTTAACAGGTATTATGATTACTATAACTCTTATCTTTTTTGAAATAGACTATCCTGTTTTATGGGGTTTTTTGGGCTTTATGTTAAATTTTATCCCTGTTATTGGCTCTTTTATTGCTTCAATTCCGGCACTCATGTTGGCTGTAATTCATCATGATTTAGCTACTGTTGGTTGGCTTGCATTTGCTTATTTGATAATAAATAATCTTATTAGCAATGTGTTAGAGCCTAAATTTATGGGACAAGGTCTTGGGCTTTCGGCTGCGGTTATCTTTTTTTCACTTATTTTTTGGGGATGGGTTTTAGGACCTGCTGGAATGTTTTTGGCAGTGCCACTGACTATGACACTCAAAATTGCATTTGATTCTGGTGCTAAAACTCAATGGCTTGGAATACTCTTTTCAAATTTGAAAAATAGGAGAGAAAAAAAATATTAAAAAATTCGCTTTTTATGTCGATTTGTTTATAGATATCTGTAAATAAAGTGAGAGTTGAGTGAAAAAGATTGTTTTAGTCTGTAATACTTCATGGGGTATGATGATGTTCCGTGTAGGTTTGATGAAACGTCTTGTAAAAGAGGGACATCAAGTATATGTGCTAGCACCAAAAGATGATCATAGCGATAATATTGTAAAACTGGGTTGTCACTATATAGAAGTCATCATTGACAATAAGGGTTCAAATATATTTAAAGATCTTTTTTTACTTCATAGGTTATACAAACAGTATAAAAAGATTAAACCTGATCTTATTTTTCACTATACTATTAAGCCAAATATATATGGAACTTTGGCGGCTTATTTTACCGGCTTTAAATCAATTGCAGTTATCACGGGACTTGGATATACTTTTATAAATTATAATTCAACTGCAAAAATTGCAAAACTTCTTTATAAAATTTCTCTAAAAAAGAGTCAAAAAGTTTGGTTTATAAATTATGAAGATCGTAAAAAATTTATCAAAGATCGATTACTTTCAAGGGATTTAATGGAGATTTTACCAAGTGAAGGTGTTGATATGGTTAAATATGCACCTAGAGAAAAACGGGTTAATGATGATGTTTTTAGGTTTGTTTTAATAGCACGGCTTTTATGGGATAAAGGAGTTGGTGAATTAATAATTGCCACTGAGGAGATTAAGAAAAAATATAAAAATGTTGAAGTTCAATTTGTAGGTTTTGTTGATGTTGATAACCCACAAGCAATATCAAAAAAACAAGTTGATGAATGGATGTCTAAAGGCTTAATCAATTATTTGGGTTCTACAGATGATGTTCGAAATTTTATTGGTGATGCTGATTGTGTAGTTCTTCCTTCATATCGAGAGGGTATTAGTAAAATTCTTTTAGAAGCCGCTTCTATGGCAAAACCTATAATCGCGTCAAATGTTCCAGGATGTCGTGATATTGTAGAACAAGCTAGTAGTGGTTATCTATGTAGAGTTAAAGATCCTAAGGATTTAGAATTAAAGATGCAAAAGATGCTTACTCTTAGCAATGCAGAGCTTCGTCAAATGGGCAAAAGAGGTAGAGAACATATAAAACGAGAGTTTAATGAAGAGATAGTTATAAAAAAATATCTTAAGACGATAAAATTTTATACTTCTAAAGATAGACAGAAAAGGTTCACATTAAAAAAGGATTAAATTTATTTTGACGATTGTCGATTTTGCTTATTATTATATCAAAGGTAAAATATGCAGATCGAGTTTGAAGGCAATTCATATAGTTTAAAAAAAATTATAGTCGCACTCTTTAAATATAAGTGGATAAATCTACTTATTATACTTAGTACACTATGTTTAGGTTTTTTATACTATTATTTGGCTGAGCCTACATATGAGTCTACTGCAACAGTTGAAATCAGTGCAAATACACAAGAGAATAAATTAGATTTTTTTGGAAACATTATACCAAATTCACATGGTACCGAAACTGAAATTGATATCTTAAGCTCAGAATTTTTACTCTCAAAAACACTACACTCTATCGATAGAAGTGTTAACTATTATAAAACGGTAAATTTTAAAAAAATTGAACTTTACCAAGAGAGTCCTTTTAAATTAATTGATATAAATATTAAAGATCATAAAATATTTGGAAAAGTTTTTAATATTAAAAATATAGATAAACAGCAGTATGAGCTTAATATCCAAAATTCATTTTTGATAGATATATTTGAGGTATTACCCTCATGGGCTAAATTAGATATATTTAAACCATCTAAAAAAGAGATTTATAAATATGGAGAAGTTGTTGAATTTGCTGATTGTTCATTTGTGGTTGAGAAAAAAGATCTCTATCAAAGAGCTAAATATAGTTTTATATTAAATGAACAATCGAATATAATAGAAAAAATTAAAAAAAATCTAACTATCAAACCTGCCTCTTTTAAATCATCAGTTTTAAAAATAATATATAAAGATAATGTCTCAAAAAGAGCAAAAGAGTTTCTTAATACATATGTAGAGAACTATCTTCTTTATAGTAAAAGAAATTTGATAGAGACAGATGATAAGACACTAAATTTTATAAATGACCAGTTAGGGCTTATTAGTGGGAAATTGGGAGATTCAGAAGATTTACTTCAAAAATACAAAAAATCTCATAATATCTTGGATTTAAAAACTCAAAAAGTTAAGACGGTTGAACAGTTAAATGATTTTCAAAAACAGTTAAAGCATGCTCAAATTGAGTTAAATATGGTTAAAAAACTTTATCTTGATGCACAAGAGGGCAACTTTAATATAATTAGTTCAATCGCAACAAATTATCCTGTTTTAAATACCATGCTTGAAAATTTAGAAGATGCAAAGATGCAAAAAGAGAGAAAATTAGCACTCTTTACAGATAATCATCCAAATATAATAAGTCTATCAAGTGGAATTAGTAACCTAGAAGTTGCAATTTTAGGTATTTCAAAAGGTATTTTGGAAAAATCTAAAGAGCGAGTCTACTCACTAAAAAATGTAGTAAAAAGTTATACTAAGAAACTACAAGCCTTACCTGAAATCGAAAAAGAGTTAGTACAACATGAGCGTTTTTTTGAAGTAAATGATAAAGTTTATAACTACTTACTTCAAAAGCAATCTGAACTATCCATTGAGAAAGCATCAACTTCACTAAATAAAAAAGTTTTAGATTTTGCAAAAGAGCCAATTAAGGCATTGAGCCCAAAACGAAACCTAATATTAACAATTAGTGTTTTTTTAGGTCTTGTATTTGCACTGCTTCACTCATTTTTTCGTGTAAAATATGATACAAAAATAAAGGATCGTTATGATCTTTTTTCATTGACAGATGTTCCAATTTTTGGGATGATTCCCTTTGTGAAAAATACAAAAAAATATAATAGTGCTTATGTCTTAGATGAACCAAACTCTGTAACAAGCGAAGCATTTAGAAATGTGAAAAATAGTCTAGAGTATACAATTACGACAAAAAAATGTAAAGTCATTTTGGTTACATCAACAGTCCCAAATGAAGGAAAAACTACTGTTTCAGCAAACTTAGCGGCAATCCTTGGCATGGGTGAGAAAAAAAGTATAATACTTTCACTTGACCTTCGTCGTCCAGAACTTCACCATAAGTTTTTATTATCAAATAAAGTTGGTATGAGTGATGTACTCTCTGGCAAAATAGATATCGATAAAGTAACCTGGGAAAATGAAAATTTTAGCAATTTTAATATTGTAACCTCTGGAGCTATTCCTCCAAACCCAGCTGAACTTTTGGCATCGAGTCGCATGGGAGAGATCATAGAAAATTTGAGTCAATTGTATGATTATATTATATTAGATACTCCACCATTTGAGTATGTTAGTGACGCTTTAAGTTTGGTTAAATATGCAGATATTACACTATTTGTTGTAAAATCTGAATTTACTGATGAAAAAAATATCAGTGAAATTAATAAAATAGTAAAAAGATTAAATATAGAAAATGCAGGATTGATACTAAATTCTGTAAAAGCAAAACATTATGTAGAGAAAAAATTTGATTATAAATATATTTATCATGAAGCTTATTAGGAAAAATATGTGTGTGCGATAGTTGGATTTGTTGATTTTTCTAAAAAATCAACTTTAAGTGTTTTAAAAAAGATGACAGATATCATGCATCATCGAGGTCCAGATGATAGTGGCTATAAGTTTATAACTATAGATGATGCAAATATAGGGCTTGGACATCGTCGTCTCTCTATTTTGGATTTGAGTTCACACGGACATCAGCCGATGAGCTTTGAAGAGATTGAAATTGTTTATAATGGAGAAGTTTATAACTTTGCTGAGATTAAAATAGAATTAGAGACTTTTGGATATCTTTTTGATTCTCATACTGATACAGAAGTTATACTAAAAGCTTATCACAAATGGGGTCTTAAAGCTATTGATAAATTTAATGGCATGTTTGCTATCTCTATCTATGATCGTAAACTTAATAAACTTTTTTTAATTCGTGATAGAGCTGGAGTTAAACCACTCTATTGGTATCATGACAACGGTATACTGTTATATGCAAGTGAACTTAAAAGTTTTCATAAACATCCAAATTTTGAAAAAGAGATAGATATAGATGCTGTTGCACTTTTTTTGCAACTACAATATATCCCCGAACCACACTCTATTTTTAAAAACTGTTATAAATTAAGGGCTGGGCATATTTTAGAGGTTGATATTAAGACTCAAAAAACTAAGGAGATAGAGTATTGGAGTGTTGTTAAGTGTTATAACAAGCCAAAACTAAACATCAATGAAGATGAGGCAATAACTGAGTGTGAAAAACTTTTAAAATCAGCTTTTTCTTACCGTCTAGTATCTGATGTACCTGTTGGAATCTTTTTAAGCGGTGGATATGACAGCTCTGTTGTGACAGCACTTTTGCAATCACAACAAAGCGAAAAATTAAAAACTTTTACCATCGGTTTTTATGAAAAAGGTTTTGATGAAGCACCTTACGCTAAAAAAGTAGCAAAATATTTAGGCACAGAACACCGTGAATATTATTGCACTCAAAAAGATGCTTTAGATATCATCCCTAAACTCTCTTGTATCTATGATGAGCCATTTGGTGATGTTTCAGCAATTCCTACTACACTTGTTAGTCAATTAGCTAAAGAGGATGTCAGTGTATCACTTAGTGCTGATGGCGGAGATGAGCTCTTTGCAGGGTACGACAAATATACAAGAACACTAGAGTATTATAAAAATTTCTCTAAAGTTCCAAGTTTTTTAAAAACTCCTTTAACTACCATAATGGGAACAATTGATCCAAATAAAATTTTGTTTTTAAAAGATACTTTTAATTTTACAACCCGTTATGAGAAGATACGAAATATATTAAAAGCCAAACATGTTTTGGATGTGATGAAATATACCTCGTTATATTGTACTTTTAATGAAGCAAATAGACTTTTAAATAGCAATGCCAAGATTTTAGAGACAAATTTTGATAAAAGTGATCTTTTGGCTAGTTCAAATGATGAGATAAATAGTATGCTTGCAATTGATTATAAAACTTATATGGTAGATGATGTTCTTACAAAAGTTGATAGAGCTACCATGAGTGTAGGGCTTGAGGGTAGAGAGCCTTTTTTGGATTATCGTATCATAGAATTTGTTGCAACTCTTCCTTCTGATTTAAAATATAAAAATGGTGTTAAAAAACATCTTTTAAAAGAGATTGCACACAAGTATTTACCAAAAGAGTTGATGGATAGACCCAAGATGGGATTTGGTGTACCTATACATGAGTGGTTTAAAGATGAGTTAAGAGAGTATTTTTTACATTATTTAAGTTATGAGCGATTAGAGAAAGAGGGGATTTTTGATGCAAAAGAGGTTGTAAGGATTCGAGATAAGTATCTAGCAGGAGAAAAACAAGATATCTCAAATCTCTGGTCAATACTCATGTTTGAAATGTGGTATGAAAAATGGATGTAAGAAAAAAAAAGATTATATTTGTTATGCCATCATTGAGTGGAGGTGGAGCTGAGAGAGTTATGTTGAGCCTTGTTAAACATATAGATAAACAAAAATTTGAACCAATATTTGTTTTAATGAAAAAAGAGGGTAGATTTTTAAATTTATTACCAAAAGAGTTAAAAGTAATTAATTTAAATTCATCTAATGCTAGATATGCCATCTTTAAAATTGCAAAAGTTATAAGGGGTATTAAGCCCGATATTGTATTTTCCACTCTTGGTCATTTAAATCTTTTAATCGCTGTTATAAAACCATTTTTTTCTAAAGAGATTAAATTTATATCAAGAGAGTCAAATACAGTAAGCTTAGAGAATAGACAAGAGAAATATCCAAAACTTTTTAATTGGCTCTATAGAAATGTTTATAATAATTTTGATCAAATCATCACTCAAAGTAAATACATGAGAGATGATTTGATCAAAAATTTTGGTATAAAAAAAGAGAAAATTTTTGTTATTTATAACCCCGTAGACATAGAAGAAATTGATAAAAAGAGCCAACAGACAGGTGAGTGTATCTTGCCAAAAGATAAAATTAATCTCATTGCAGTAGGACGATTAACCCCTCAAAAAGGGTTTGATATACTAATTGATGCCTTGAGGTATTTAGATGATAGATTTTACTTGAGTATCTTTGGTGAAGGAGATGATAAATCTGTTTTACAAGAAAAAATAATTAGGCTGGGTTTAATTGATAAAATCACACTACATGGTTTTTCTAACAATCCTTATCCATTTATGAAAAATGGCAATCTTTTTATATTAAGCTCACGATATGAGGGACTTCCAAATGTAGTTTTAGAGGCAAATGCATGTGGATTAGCGTGTGTGGCGTTTGATACTCCAGGAGGTACAGCTGAGATAATCAAAGAGAATAAAACTGGAGTTTTAGTCAAAAAATTTGAAGCTCTATCTTTAGCTAATGCAATTAATACAGCAATAAAGAGTGATTTTGACTCTAAATATATAAAAAAATACTGTACCCAAAACTTTAATGTTTCTAAAATTGTACAAAAATATGAAGCTGTGTTTTTCAAAAAAGTTGGCAGTGATGATATTTAGTTACTGTTATATTGACTATACAAAAAGGGATTTTGAAAAATTAGGCACAAAAAAGATGGACTCTGATGAGTTTGAAATTATGCTCAAAACAAAATACGCGGATCTATATTTTTCTATAAATTGTGATCACTCTTCAATCAAACTTATAGAAGATTCGAATTTTATTCTTCTTTTAGTTGGTACTATTGAGTCACAAGATTTTAGTTTAAATACTCTTCTTTTAGAATTAAAAAGAGTTGGAATTAAAGAGACTTTAAAGATAGTTGAAGGTGTTTTTTCACTAATTGTATATGATAAAAATAGTGACAAACTCTATTTTAGTCGAGATCATCTTGGTATAGTTCCGGCGTATTATTATCAAAATGAAAACAGTGTTTTGTTTTCAAATAGGCTAAAGAGGTTTAAAGATTGCCAACTATTTAAAAGAAAAATAGACTTTGATACTTTGGGTCAATACCTACAACACGGATACATTCAACAACCTCATACGATTTTTAAAGATTGTTATAAAGTTAAATCGGCACATTTTATGATATTTGATTTAAAAAATAGAGATACAAAAGAGGTTAAGTATTGGGATTTAGTTGATTTTTATAACATGCCTAGAGTTACATTAAGTGAAGATGAAATTTTACAAAAATGTGAAGAGCTCTTAAAGTCTTCGATAAAATTAAAAGTAGGAGACTCTAAAAAAGTAGCTTCTTTTTTAAGTGGAGGAAATGATAGTAGCACTATCGTTGCAATTCTTAAACAAGAGCTTGATTTAAAACCTCATACATTTACAATGGGTTTTTATGATAAAAATATAGATGAAGCACCATTTGCAAAAAAGATTGCTGAACATTTGGATGTTAAACATACAGAATATTATTTTAATGCAGAGCATTTCAAAGAATTATTAAAACAGTTACCCTGTGTATATGATGAACCACTTGCAGATAAAGCAGCTTTACCTACCATTCTTATCACTCGCGTTGCTAGTTGTAATGGTGCAGAGATTATTTTTGGTGGTGAAGGAGGAGATGAAATCTTTGCTTCATCCAGTTTTTTAACAAAATTTAATCAATTAAATTTTATACCATATCCTATAAGATTTACTATCTCAAAATTGTTAGAACTCTTTCCACAAAGTGCTAAAAGTTTAAAATACTCAAAGATGCTTCAAGAGAGACATGTAGAAAATATACTTAAATATAAAGATACCACATTAACCTATGAAGGCGTAAAAAAATTACTTAAAGTCAAAACAAATGAATTAACTATGGATTTTAGCGATTTTTTAATCAACCCAGCTTCACACCATTTTGATAAAATCTTTCCTTTTATTTTGAAAAGCTATGTTAGTGACAATCTATTAAACAAGATATATTTTGCTGCAAATTCATATAATCTTGTGCCAAAAGAGCCATATTTAGATAAAAAATTTGTAGAGTTTTTAGCACAAGTTGATTTTGATATAAAACATAAAGACAATACAAATAAATATATTTTAAAAAAAATTTTAAAAAAATATATTCCAGCTGGATTGATAAAAAGACCTAAAAAAGGTTTTTCTGTCCATATAGGAGATATGTTAAAAAATGAGTTAAGAGATGAACTTGATTACTATTTAAGTATTGATAGAATTGAGGCTGAGGGTATATTTGATCCTTATGAAGTTTTAAAATTAAAAAAACGTTTTTTAAAATCAAACTCTTACCAAGATGAACAAAATATTTGGAATATTTTAGTATTTGAACTTTGGTATGAGTATTGGTTTGACAAATAATTGTAATTTTTCTGATATAATCCAAAAAAAATTTTGGAGACTTTTTTGGCACTTTTAGATTTAATCTCACTTAGTAAAGCTTATGAAACATATAAAATTCTCCAAGAGGTAGACTTTTCAATTGCCAAGGGTGAGCGAATAGCGATTATTGGTAAAAATGGTGGAGGCAAATCTACTTTGATGAAGATTTGTCGTGGTGTTTTAGATTTTGATGATGGTAGGAGAGTTGTAAAAAACGGTATTAAAATCCAAATGTTAGATCAACAACCGACATTTAAAGAGAATCTTAGTGTCAAAGATGCAGTTGAGGCAGAGCTTGTGGAGTTGAAATCTGCAAAAGAGCGTTATGATAAATTAAGTTTAGAGCTTGGGGATGATTATGAAAATGAAGCACTGTTAGAAGAACATTCTAAAATAACATCTTTTTTAGACGCTCACAATGCTTGGAATTTAGATGATAAGATTGAGAGAATTCTCCAAGAGTTTAACCTAAAAGAGTATGAAGATAGACCGATAACACTTTTAAGTGGTGGTGAACAAAGAAGAGTAGCCCTTGCTGGGTTACTTCTTAAAAAGCCTGATATTTTACTGCTTGATGAGCCAACTAACCATCTTGATGTCTACATGGTTGAGTTTTTAGAGAAGATGCTTCTTTCTGGGAAGTTTACGCTTTTGTTTATCTCTCACGATAGGTATTTTCTTGATAATAT
>VAPK010003965.1_pt1 | contig 11082 bp, 13 predicted proteins | sample 3395031 | NCBI WGS metagenome assembly VAPK01 (sample SAMN08290443, study PRJNA428436) | hydrothermal vent metagenome | isolation source: Deep-sea hydrothermal vent chimney 1 | place: Pacific Ocean: Juan De Fuca Ridge
ACTCCGTAAGCGCCCCAATACGCTGCACCGCTACGTGCAACTGAATCCGATGTAAAGATGATACGACTGTTGCCGGTTTGCTGCAACAATGGCAAGAGCTGGTTTGTTAGCAGGTATGCTGCGGTCAGGTTGACGTGAATTTGCTGTTGCCAGATCAATGCGTCAATATCAACAATAGGGGAGGGCACATCAAACAGTGCAGCACAATGAATTAGACCATGCAAGCTGCCAAACTGTTCGGTGAGTTGGTTATAAAGATCAGTATAAATTGCTGGTTGCGCGACTAATAGATCAATTGGACAGATAATTGGTTCTGGATTGTTGGCTGCAACGATGCGATCAAACACTTGCTCAAGTTTTTTGGCATTTTTATCCATCAACACCACGGTTGCGCCATAACCAGCGCAATCCTCAGCAAGACAACTGCCCAGGTCGCCAGCGGCTCCGCTAATCAAGATGTTGGTGTTTTTTAGTGCGACATCTGCAATAGGTTGATTCCAGAATTGCTGATCGGGTTCAGTCGCTTGTAGTCTTTCAATCATATATCGCCTAAGTCTATCCTCATATCAATTAACACCTGCAGCAAGCGAATAAAGCTGCTTTAGTTTTACCCGAGTATATTGTGTTGTAAAATGCTAGTTAAGACTTCATCCTGCCTGATTGCGAGACTCCATCCAAGCATTTGCCTCCGAACGCACCGTGCCCATATCTGCCAAACGACGACTTAAAACAGCTTGAGCGTCCAATGTGATTGAACTGTTGGAGGCTCACTACACATCAGGGCAATCACTTGAGATTCACCACCATCATCATCCAGCACCCGAGATTATTCTCGTTTACGTGGTTCTCTTTCCAGCGCCGCATCAAGTCCTCTTTCTACACAACGTTGTCGCAATTTCGATATGGTTCGATGATGGACGCTGACTCTTTCTGCAACCTATTTGTCACAATGCCTCGCCCCATGGTTCCTTTCGTCTGCCAGCAGGATTATTTGAGCGTGAGCTTGCCTATAAGCTGCCATTTTCCCCCTTACGAACCAGATTCGTAAAATCTTGGCGCTGGTCAGTCCGATAATGGAATAGCGCCTCCATTGCACATCGCTGCGCATTGATTCAAACAGATAGGTGAAGACTGGTTGGCCAGTTTCAGATAGACGCTGAGTGGTGCGTCAAGGTCAGCCCGTACTTGCAGTGGTATCGGGATGCGATTGTAGCCCTGACTGGCGAGTTGCTGAAATTGCTCAGGGTTCATAAGTTGGATTTAGTTTGTATGTAGTCTCTGACAATGCATATAGATATCTGCATTTAGCACAAGTATGATAACAGGATTTGCCAGTATTTTGCTGTTCATATTGATTCAATACACATCCTTTTCTCCTGATACAGCACGTACTGTCAGGTCGAAGTCGAAAACGTATCTGTTCTGCATTGGTTAAAAACCTGAAATATTTTTCAGGTCATTGCTTTTTGCAATGATTTCAATGCGACTATTGGTTGAGGGCGGACATGGAATGGTATTGAGCGCATCCATCGATTCGTTAACAATTTTCCACCCTTTTTCAGTAAAAAACACCTTTAATCCCTTGGGGTTTTATTCCCCCGTCGCTTGCGGCGTAAGATACTTGTGTGAGCGAATATATACATAAGAGTCATAATGTTACTATACTAATATACGCTAATATACCATTTGGTGTTTCCAGCGAAATATAGACGTGCAGTGTTTGATGAGCGTGTTGATGCGGTTCTAAGGGAGGTTTGCCTGGAAATCGAAAAGCGCTATCAGATAAAGTTCCTAGAGATTGGTACAGATAAGGATCATGTTCACTTTTTAGTGCAATTTGTTCCGACATATAGTGTCACTAAACTAGTCACAATGATAAAAAGTCTCACCGCACGAGAAGTATTCAAATGTTGCCCTCAAGTAAAACGACAGTTATGGGGGTGGTGAATTTTGGACAGATGGTTATTTTGCAAGTACTGTTGGGAAGCATGGCAATGAAGACATGATTGGAAAATACGTGAAAAATCAAGGACGGGAATATCAAGAAGTTACATGAAGACCGTCAATTGTCGTTCATTTAATACCCCGACCGCTTGCGGCGGGGTGGTTTATTTGTAGTCGTTCAGAGTCAATTTGACTGTTACCGATGTTCAAGAAGTGATGGTCAGGTCAAATTCAGTTCAAGAATTATTGCTTCCAGAAATATTTCAGCTCATGAGCAATATTTGACATTAGCTTATTATGTATAAAAACCTTATTTAATGCAAGATCAAAATAAATTGAAAAGAGATTTTAATTGATCCACATCATGAATAATAATGTTGCGATTCTGTATGCTGATAATACCTTCACCTTCCCAGGTTTTGAGCTGCCTGCAAACACTTTCTCTGGATGAATAAACCATGTTGCCCAGTTGGGTATGGGAAAGAGCGATATTGATTCGTGTTTTTCCGCCAGCTGATTTTTCTCCATAATAGTTGGCAAGTGCAATCAATTTTTTAGCGAGACGGGAAGAAAGATCTCGAAATAACGCGTCTTCCATCATTATGTTTGTCAAACGAATACGCTGACTTAACGCAGCGAGCATTTTAATCGCAATACCAGGATTTTTTTCTAAAAACTGTATAAAGTCGCAACGACTAATTACAAGCAGTTCGCTGGCTACCAGCGACATAGCATTGGCTGTGCGTTCAGTGCCGTCAAATAAAGAAAATTCCCCGAATAGCTCGCCTGGCTCAACTAAATTGAAAATAATTTCTTTGCCTTCATCAGATGCAGTAAATATTTGCACGCGTCCTTTTATTACTGCAATTAATTGTTCACCCTTGTCTCCTTTGTGAAAAATCATCTGATTTTTCCTCACATGTTTAACGTGAGAGAGTGCCAGGATCGCTTTTAATTCGCTTGGTTCTACTTGAGAAAACAGTGGGTTTTCTAATAGTGATTTAGTTATGAATTCGTAATTCATTTACATAAGAAGGCAGAATAACGTTAGGAAATTTTGTACAGAAAGAACAACTCACTAGCCATTTGATTGTCAGGGGCAATGATAGCGCCTATGTTGAAAAAGAAAATTTACATTATTAGTGATCCAGGTCACTGAATTAGTATCCCATTCAGATAAGATTGGTTTGTACATCAATAATTATACTCAATTTTAACCGGAGATTGTCTTGCCGTACTTATTTGCAATAATTATCTTGTTAATCAGCACATTTATGGTGTGTGCCCAAGCAACAGCATCAGACAATGCAATAGTATCAGTAATAATCACCGCAGAAGATTTCGCGTTTATGCACAACAACAAGAGGGAGAAGTCATGACAACAACAAATGTTCTATTAACAGCAGTACCAATTCCAGTGATGATACCAGATTGTGAAAGTACAGGGTATGAGCTCATAGACCAATCCATGTATCAATACGAATCACTAATAGAAATAAATACTCCAGCTAAATTCGACACACGGCCTTCAAATAAGTAGTGGTAGGAAGAATCGAAGCTATTATCCATGCCTGAGATTCCTGCAATAGCGTTTGATAGTCAACAACGACCTTCATCCTCGAATGTTACTGAGCGAATCATTCGGGCAATTAAAAATAAGCAATTTCTTATTCCGTGCACGCTCCTTAGTTTTAATTTTTCATCCTGCGATGCTGGAACCATGCAATACAGTTCGAGTCGATCTGAATATGGATCTGGCACATTTACACTGACACGCCTGACAAATACAAAAGGACTTGAGTGCCAGAATATTAACATCGACCCGATAATATCATTTAACCCCAGCTCGAATACGATCGAACTTGGTACTTGTGTTGATGACATCCCGCAATCTGTTTGTACAGAAGTGGGTGACGATCGAGAGCTGGATAGTCAATTCGTATTTGGTTCAAGTTGTACAATTTCTTTTCCAGACGATATTTACCTGCCTGATATTGATCCAAGCGTCGGAAATGTCTGCCTGTTAAATGGAATTTCTTCCTTCTTATGTGGAACCTGCCGCATTACTGATAGCAACACAAAATCTTCGAAGAATCACATCAAATCAATTGGATCCGAGATAGCGATTGATCTGATCGGGGATCTTCTTAACGAAAAGTTATTGGAGATGGAAAACCATCTCAATTCTGATAATCATAGGATGAGTAATAGATAAAAGTACTTATTGTAGAAAGAAACGGTGCTCTCAACAGAGGTTCAATCGCAAGTCTTATTGTGACTTTTCATTGAAATCACAGGGGCATCAATATTGGCTACTATGGCGATCCTCTGAAGCGGAATTACCTCTGAGTAGAGTAATCAGGTGCAGTATTATGCAGTATTTTTCCGAAGACCAATGACCAAATGCGTCAAAGGAACTTATCAGTCAGCCTGTGAATACCCACTTACTGCGGAAAAGCAAATTTTGGTCCGTTTTCCGATTAACTTTGTTAAATACAACAAGTATTCGCCTCGTTTAATCAAAAAATGACCTCAAAACCGCTTTCCATCGAGACGGTTTCTATATTCGGACTGCCTCCTAGGTTTTTTTGGTAATCATTATCATTACAAGGGAAGATAGATCCTGATTAGAAAGAATCGTCAGCCAAAATATATTCCATTAAAAATAAGTACTACTAATTGCTGACTAAAATCATTAAAAGAGTTTTAGACTACGAATCTTGTGAAATCTTACTTTCCTCGATAAGGTAAGTGTTTCACTATTAAACCACTGAGGTTGAGTTTTAAAGGATTCTCAGTGTTTGGCTGACGATCCTTTCTAATCAGGAGATAGATTGAATGCTAATAACTTTCTTATCATCAGTGTCATGCAAGCAAAATTGAATGGAGAACTGTAAATGTTTGTAATAAAGTATATATTAACAAAAAATATCCTTACACCTGTTATACTGGCGACACTTTTGTCTGCTTGCAACCCTCATATCTATAGTGCACACGGCGGGTTATCTCTGAATAAGGATGATGCGCAAGCTCAAAAACAAATTGGGTTGGCTATTTTTTCTGCCAGTCGGTTTTATGAACAGTGGACGATATCAAAAGTCAGGCCAGGTTTAATGCGCGGTGTCTTGAGCTATGGGGGGCATGTTGCTATCGTTTCTATCCCTTACACCGCACACGGTTTCCAGATTATATACAAAAGCAGCAGTAATTTTTCTTATGATGAAGAAGATCAAACCATTCACCCAAGATGGGTGTAGCTACAGCACGATGTAAATTGCTGTTTTTGGGTGATTTAGGTGTGATTAAAGTAAGCCATTTACTGTCAAAACATGCGATTTCAGTGCCTAAATGTGTCAAATTTGCTTGTTATGATACATATGTTGGCTATACAAATAACAGCAAAAATAATTGTCATTATATATCAGCAACTTACTGATTTACATCATGTCGTAGCTACACCCCCCCAAGATATAACAGCTGGGTAAAAAAACTCGAAAATAGAATTAGTGAAGAGATTTACTATCAAAGCCAACTTTTTGAACAAAATTGAGACTTCATGCTTTCTGTTTATCGATACTAATCATAACAATTTGTTAATCAATTGAGTAAAATAGAACAGTTTTACAAAAACCAACAACTGTAATGAGAAATTAATAATTGACATAAAAACTATACTTATCTTTGCTTCTATATTGCTTTTATTCACAAGTATCAGTACATGTGCTTCCAATAAAGATGGTGTAATTCAAATCACACCAACCACCCAAATCAAAAAAACGATGCCCGATCTCAGCTTTCATATAGAAAAAACATTGCCTGTTTACACTCTTGATGCTCCCATCCCCCTGAGTGTGATACTCACTAACAATAGTTCCGCGCCATTAAACGTATTGTCATGGGGCACACCACTTGAAGGTATTTTCACTCAGGATATATTCCATGTCAGTAAGAATGGAAAAACCATCTCTTACACTGGGCATATGATTAAACGTGGAACTCCAAAAGATAGCGACTACCGATCAATCGCTCCAGCAAAAGGGTTGGCTGTCACCATCGACCTTAGCAAAGGCTATGCGATTCACTCTCCAGGCGCATACAACGTTAAAATTAAACCGAGCTATATTAGCACTCGCGATCAAACAGCAAAGAATCACTTGCTACAAGCAGAATCCAACACAATAGTGATTTACATCACTGACTAATTATTTCAAGTCTATACAATTTGTCTGTGTAAAGCATCCACAAATCAATTTCAACAAGGAGTTACTCATGTTTCATCTGCTTGTATTTATTTCGCTGCTACTGAGTGCCATGACTGGCAATGCTCAACCCAATACCCCTGACATATCTACATTATCAGTCACAATCAGCGCCGACAACAGTGCATTTGATGATGGTATGCCAATCACATTCAGTTTAACCAATATTTCATCGGAAACAGTCCGTGTTTTAAAATGGGGTACACCACTTGAAAATGGCTTCAGTTACGATATGTTTGAGGTTTGGCAAGATACTCGTCGTGTGGCTTATACAGGCAGATACATCAAGCGCGGCCAACCGCAGGCCAGTGATTTTATAACACTGCAGCCAAATGAAAGTATTTCCCAGAATCTGGATATTGCTGATGGGTATGGTGTTTATGATGCAGGCGATTACAGGGTATCGTTTAACTCGATGGTAACCATCATAAAGACTGATGAGTTTCCAGTAGATAATACAACTGTTGTAAGCCCAGATAGAACACATATAATCAATTTAAAGTCCGAAACGATCATGTCGCATCTGTATTTTTATCGATTCGAAATCGCAACAAAACTGACCCCAGATTTTTTCTCATGCACGAATACGCAACGCAACATATTGAATCAAGCATTAACCCAGGCAGAAATTATTGCCGAAGAATCTGCTAATGCTCTGGCATTCACACCTGAACTACAACGCCGTAATGCACCTCGATATAGCAACTGGTTCGGCACTTATACCTCAGCCAGATACAAAACAATCAGTAATAATTTCAATCGAATTCATGATGTCATCGCCAACCGCCAGATTGCATTTGACTGCACCTGCAATATTTCCGGCATTGATCCCGCAAACGTCTTCGCTTTTATTGAAATCCCCTTTCGATATTACCAAATCCATTTATGTGGCCAATTCTGGAATACCAACATGACTGGTGTAGACTCCAAAGCCGGTACGATTATTCATGAAATCAGTCACTTCAATATTGTGGCTAATACGACAGACAACAATAGTGCACTTAATCCATTTGGTGCGCAACGTCTCGCACAAACCATTCCAAACGCTGCAATTGTCAATGCCAACAACCATGAATACTTTGCTGAAAACACACCGACTCTACCTATGGAAATTACTCGGCTTAGCCTCAATCAAGACTTTACCAACCAGATCGCAGAAAATACATGGCTCTACTACAAGGTAACAGGTGCATCAAAGATTACCCTCTCGAATATGAGCAAAGATTTTGATTTGTTTGTCAAAGCAGATAGTATCCCCTCCTTCAGTGACTTTGATTGCAGGCCTTTTTTATTAGGCACCGATGCCGAAACCTGTGATATTACCAATACCGGCACATACTTCATTGGTATAAAATCCTACAGTAGAAATCTGATTGTCTCGATTGGTGGCGGGGGCACATTTACACTCCTTGCTGAAGGAGATACAACGCCAACAAACAACACCTTGCCTTTTCTTGAATTGGGAACCATCACAGCGAATCACCGCTGGTCAGCATTGTCTGTTCCTACGAATATTAGCAAACCATTAGTCTTACTTGGCCCGCCAACCACTAAAGGAAGCCAAGCAGGTGTGATGCAAGTTCGAAACGAGCAAAATAATGCTGCAATTAATGTACGTTTTAGAGAATGGAAAAAAGATTTTCTGCATGCAACAGAGTCGATTGACTACATGATGGTCGAAGAAGGAATACATCGCTTTGCGGATGGTACGATACTTCAAGTTTCACGCTTCCCTGTCTCTGGAACAAACCAATGGAAAACAGTGGCTTTTAATCAATCCTTTGTAGGTAAACCACGTGTTTTTGTAATGCTACAAACAGCACGTGGTGGCGACACTGCAACCCTGCGCATCAAAGATATTAATACGGGTACATTTAAAGTCGCTTTATTTGAGCAGGAAAAAACCTTTCATAGCGGACACATACAAGAAGAAGCCGCTTATTTCGCCTTTTATCATCCACTCGACAGAGGATTTATCGTAGAAAATAACACAGCGGTTACCTATAGCTTACGCAGCACCCAGGCCAATCATCGATGGAGATTTTTACTTGACTCATCGATTTCTGCAATTCGTATACAAGAAGAAAAGTCCAAAGACAATGAAACCTTTCACGCGTTAGAAGCTGTCGAAATACTGCAGCTCGATGGGCGATTGTTTGCTCAAATCAGCAGTTTCAAAGGCAAAGATACCAGCGCGCTACGTCGCCAATAAATTGAACTCTCTTTCGCATTTGAAAATACTCATATAAAGTGCGCCAGTTTTTTTGAATGATCAGGAGTGTTTCAATCGTATATTGCCTAATAATAAATCTATTCTTCCCGTCATTTACACCTGCAGTCATCGAATAAAAGCAAAGCGGCTTTATACGATGACTGCAGGTGTTACTCAACAACCACCCGTTAAAAACGGGAGGGGGTAAGTTCTGACGAACTAATTGCTTATGTTAATCCCTCACGTTATTACCAAATCCATTTATGTGAGCAATTCTGGGATGCCGATATGACGGGTATCGACTCGAAATTCGGGGCAATTATTCACGAACTGAGTCACTTCGATATCATTGCAGGCGCGACAGACTACTTCAGAGCATATCCTCCTTCAGGTGTCCGCAGTTTAGCTCAAATTGATCCCGTAAGAGCAATTACTAATGCTAACAATTATGAATACTTTGCCGAGAATACGCCGGGCTTGCCGATGGAAATTAAACCGTTAACACTGAATCAAGCGGTCACTGAACAGATTCCTGAAAGCACGTGGCTGTATTACAAAGTCACGGGTGCATCACGGATTATCCTGTCTGATATGGATAAAGACTTTGATTTATATGTTAAGGCGGGACAACCTCCTACCCGATCTGACTATAATTGTCGTCATTTGTTTTCATTTACAACGAGTGAAACATGTGAGATTTCAAATTCTGGCGCTGTTTTTATAGCGATAAGATCTTATTTGAGGTCTGAGCGTTTAGAGAACTGGTGGCGGCCAATTTACATTGTTGGCAGAAGGCGATATTGAGGCTGAGCCACCAACAATGACACCTGTACCAACATCAACAACACCGAAACATGGGTTATGGTGGAGTCCGCAAAAACAGGATGGAAATGGTTTTGATATTCATGTGAACGGGGATCAACTAACGGTTGTATGGTACACATATACTGAAGGTGGCAGTTCAATCTGGTATTTGGGGGATGGTACGTTTTCAAGCAATCAAGGCAGCGTCAAATTATATCGGTTTACTAATAAAGTTGAATCGTTTGAGGATGATCTTTTTACATTACCCAGGCCAGTAATTAGAAAACAGGAAGTGGGTGATTTGCGAATTGATTTGATCGATACAACTCATGCTACCATTGCCTGATCTTTGAATGGACAGGCAGGGAGTCAAACAATCGAATACTTTTCTATGTCTAATGATGTTGCACAGATAAATCATACGGGTTTATGGTACGACCCGAAAAAACCAGGCTATGGTATAACGGTTCATGAGCAAGGTTCATCTGTTGTTTCTGTTGTTTACTTTTATGGTCAGTTTGGCTATCCACAGTGGGCAATAGGAGACAGAAATTACGACTTTCAGCTCTACGAGTACACTGGAAGTTGTCCGTATTGTACATCTGTGCAACCAAAGGTTCTCAAAAAAATCGGAAAAATAGCTATCAATTTCAACAGCACGCAAGAAGGTCTATTATCAATGTCCTTTGCTCCCTTCAATGAGTTTTATTTTACTGATCTTAATTTCTTGGATTTATGGGTTCTCGACAACATACGGATAGTCAACCTGACACCTTGACCGTACAAAATAAAATTCTTAATAACTTTCGGTATAATATATTGCATGGGTACGTTGTATTCGATGTTTTGGTAATGTTTATCAGGGGCGAAAATATTTAACACTTATTTACAAAAATTTTGTGTATCATCTGCATGGTACAAGTAAAACTTAATGGAGAACTATTAATGTTTGTAACAAAATATACATCAATAAAATATATCTTCACACTGATTATGCTATCAACACTTTTGTTTGCTTGCACATCAAACCCACAGGTCTATAACGTGCACACCGGGTTATCACCAGATAAAGATGATGCGCAAGCTCAAAAACGGATTGGGTTGGCTATCTTGTCTGCCAGTCGGTTTTATGAACCATGGACAATATCAAAAGTCAGGTCAGGTTTAATGCGCGGAGTCTTGGGTTATAGCGGGCATGTCGCGACAGTTTCCATTCCTTATGACGCTAACAGTTTTCAGATTATCTATACAAGCAGCAGTAATTTTGCTTATGATGAGAGCGATCAAACCATTCATTCAAGATATAATGACTGGGTTAAAAAACTGGAAAGCAGAATTAATGAGGAGATTTATTATCAAAACCAGCTTTTTGAACAAGATTGACTATTTTAAATAGTTTATCCTGGGTATCCGCTTGACTCCAGTAAGCACAACATGTAGTGTTTTTTCTTATGGACGAAGACTGGCCAAAATCTCTATTGGAATTTGAAGAGCGCTTTGCAGACGAAGAAGCATGCCTGTCCTATCTATGTCAGCTGAGATGGGCGGATGGTTTTGTTTGCCCTGGTTGTGGAGGGGCAATGCTTGGAAGACATGTCGCGGTCTCTTTCACTGTCGCCAATGTGGGCGACAAACCTCACCAACAGCGGGTACGATTTTTCATCGGACGCGAATGCCTTTGAGACTGTGGTTTCACGCAATTTGGCATATCACTCATCAGAAATATGGTGCCAATGCTTTGGGTCTGCAACGAATACTTGGATTTGGCAGCTACCAAACAGCTTGGGAATGGTTACACAAGTTGCGGCGCGCAATGGTGCGTCCGAGTCGTAACGCATTGTCGGGAGTTGTAGAGGTAGACGA
>VAPK010354242.1_pt1 | contig 11081 bp, 8 predicted proteins | sample 3395031 | NCBI WGS metagenome assembly VAPK01 (sample SAMN08290443, study PRJNA428436) | hydrothermal vent metagenome | isolation source: Deep-sea hydrothermal vent chimney 1 | place: Pacific Ocean: Juan De Fuca Ridge
ATTAGCGCTCAATATGTAAAACTTAAAGAGCTCAGTGCTGCTGTTGACTCTGTAGCGGTGTGTCGCCAAGCGGCTTTAGCGGTTGCAGCACAAACTAATTCTGCCTCATTGATTGATTTTTGTAATGCAACGTATCCAAATGCTGCGCAACCAGAAACTGATACACAGTCAACGCTTAAAGGTGATGACGTTTCTTTCGGTTTTAATCTTGGCTTGCTGTTTGAACCTAGTGAGCTTACTCGCGTTGGTTTAAGTTATCGTTCTAAAATTAAACATGAAGTTGAAGGTAATATTAAATTTAAACTTGATCCTGGATTGTTACCTGTTATAGCAGCTACGGGTACCACACGTTTTGATAATCGAGATATAAAGTCAACGATCGAACTTCCTGATTCTTTGTCACTTTCTATTGCTCATAAGGTCAATAATAAACTTGAATTATTAGGCGATGTAACGTGGACAGGTTGGCAATCTTTTGATGAATTACGAGTAACAGAAACTGATGGTAAAACTGATGTAACTGTTGTTCCACAAGAATGGGAGGACGTATTTCGCTTTTCTATAGGTGCAAATTATAAGTATAGCGACAAGCTAACTTTGCGTACGGGTGTTGCATTTGATGAGGAGCCGATTCCATCTGCAGCGCTTCGTACACCAAGAATTCCAGGTAATGATAGAACATGGCTTTCATTTGGAGCAGGCTATAAGTTAAGTAAAAAGCTTAATCTGGATTTTGGATATTCTCATTTGTTCCTTGATGAAACAGCGATTGATAATCCAGGTGAGAATGGTTTTGCCGTTAGGGGACTCTATGATAGTAGTGTCGATATTCTAAGTGCTCAAGTTAACTACAATTTTTAAGGATTATTGAACATGAATTTATTAAGAAGTACGTCACTATTTTCTATTACATTAGTTCTTGCTGCCTGTGGTAGTTCATCTAACCATGACTTTTCGCAACCTATTGTTGAGGGTGCTCCGTCAGCGCCTCCTCATGGACCAGTTTTTGATCCAGCTGGTGGTCAAATTCCAACTACTAATGATATTTTTTTTCGCGGTTCAACTGATGGCACCTTAAATATCCCAAATGCTGATGCGAATCCTGTTATAGCTGCCGTTAATGAGCTTGATGGGTTTTCTACAAGTAACCCATTCACAGCTGCATTTGGTATGCCAATAGATCAAGCAAGTTTAGCTGTAGGCTCGACTATTCGTATTTTCGAAGTTGTAAAGAATGCTCAAGGTGCTGTGTTAAGTGTGACTCGTGAATTATCAGCAACTGAAATTGTAGCTGTTGCTACAGGTGAGAATGGATCGACTCTAGCGCTTGTGCCACGTGCTCCGTTAGCAGAAAGCACAAGTTTTTTAGTGGTGCTAACTAATGGCATTAAGGGCACTGATGGCAAACCTGCAATCAGTGCTAGTGCTTATACAATTGCTAGAAGTGGTACTCCTCTCGTAGGTAGTGATTTTGAGGCATTAGAGCCTCTTAGGCAATTAATTAACAATATGGAAGCGATTGCAGTTAGTCAGGAAATTGCAAAGCAGAGTATTGTTTTGACATGGTCATTTACTACCCAATCCATTACTCCAGTGTTAAAGGCAGTAGCAGAAGGTGCCACTGCTGGAAATATTGTGATGGCACCTACAGGTAAAACAACGAATGATATAAGGGCTGCATTTCCAGGTATTGCTGACGTTAATATTGGTACTTTGGATATACCTTATTATTTAGAAGCACCTAGTGCAGAAAACCCTACCGCTACATTAACAGGGTATTGGAAAGGCGTGGGAGGGAGTTCACTGACTCGTTTTAATACGACGCCTGTCGTTAATACAACGCTGACCATTCCAGTGATGATGACGACACCAAATGCCAATTCTGGGCAAGTAATTCCAGAGGCAGGTTGGCCTGTAGTTATTTATCAACATGGTATTACTAGATTGCGGACTGATATGTTGATATATGCAGATTCAATGGCAGCAGCAGGTTTTGCTGTAATCGCTATTGATTTGCCATTACACGGAGTGCCTCCAACCTTAGAGGATGGTTCACCCAATCCTTTTCATGCTGATAACACACCCTTCCCCGCAGATAACGAGCAAACGTTTGATCTTGATTTTGTTGATAATACAACCAAGGCACCGGGTTCTGATGGCTTAGTTGATGAGTCTGGAGATAGTTTTATAAACTTAAGAAGTTTGCTGACTTCAAGAGATAATACGCGCCAAGGTGTTTCTAACTTATTGGTACTTCGCCGAAGCTTGGAGAATATTCCTAATATTGATGCGAGCCGAGTTGGTTTTATAGCGCATTCTTTAGGTGGTATTATCGCGGTGCCATACCTTGGTGTTGAAACGAAATCTTTACCTACATCGTTAGTTACAACGGGTGGATCGATCAGTAAAATTGTGAATGAATCCATCACTTTTGGCCCACCTATAAAAGCTGGATTAGCAGCAAGTGGTATTTCATCTGATGCAGATTTGACTCGCTTCTTTGGTGGTGTACAGTTTGTTGTAGAATCAGCTGATCCGATTAATTTTGCAAAAGCCGCCGCTGCCAATCATCCCATTCATATGATTGAAGTGGTGGGAAGTGATACAAATGTTCCGGATCAAGTTGTACCAAATTCGACGACTGAAATTCTAGCCGCATTATTAGGAGCAAATAGCGTTACAGAAACGGCTACGAATATAGCGCCAGGCTCTGCAGGTATAGTGAGATTTACGGTGGGCGATCATAGTTCAGTGCTAGATCCAAGTAGAGGTGCTCCAGAAGGAGGTAGCTTCCTTAATGTATTTTCTGAGATGCATGCGCAGCTAAGAGCTTTTCAAGTTACACAAGGCACTACAATTGTAATAACGGATGATAGTCTTATTAAAAAGTAAGCAGTGTTTTAATAATGACTCGTTATATGCCATCGTTGCAAGATAAGTTGTCTGTAGCGATGGTATATGGCACCCCCGCCTTTTTTTGATAATTGTATAACAGTCTTTTAGGGGCTAGTAATAACCAGAGTGATTGTAGTATTACGTGTGCTTTCAATGCTGTTCTTAGCAGGTGAGAAGTAGCTTCTCGCTAATTCAATTTCCTTAGTATTTATGCCGCATCTGGAGCTTTGAGAAAGCTGTTGAATTATTTTTTCATCTGATTGAATATCAAATGTGCAATTGTTAAGAGACTCATGAATTATCACATTGATACCGATGCTCGTGCTAGTTACTTCTTTGGCTTGCAGTTTATCAGCTGTAGTACTAAGTAAAAACAAAGAGAGCAGCAGCGCTGCTTTTGTTGTTCTAGGTGCCGTGGCTCTTGGATCAAGATTATACATAGAATAATTATGATCATTCTAAGCTATTTGTGCTGGCTACTTATCTGTAAACTGGTATCGAATAGAGTATGAATTACCTTTTGTCGTGACTTTAGGTCACCTCTATTCATTAGATTCCCTTACAAGCCAGCATATCCTAATGCAGTGCGCAGTGTACTTAAGATTGTTCTCTGTTGTTCCAAGCAACACAAAACGATCGCTCTAAGGAATAGATGGCATCCCCCCCCTTTTTAGATAATTGAATCTAAGTTTGATAGCATGCCGCTACACTAGATTCTGCAAGAGGCAGACGCTTTGGTTACTTTAATGTATCAAAAAATCTTTCAGATCTAAATCGCCAATCCCAAATTTTCCATGTTTTACCTGTAATGACAGACATCATGGTATTGGTTGCATGACCTCGTATTTCTGAGCGTGGGACAATACCGTAGTATCTGGAGTCAGCACTCTCATCACGGTTATCTCCCATGAAGAAATAATTATCTTGAGGAATTGTTATCCTGTGGAAATTTTGCAAAGAGTGTAAGAAGGGAGGCTTTCTTTGGACTACATGAGACTTAAGGTCGCTTAAAGATTCCATAGCATAGGTTGAGTTATCTTCTTGATCTATGTCTCGACTGGGTTGGAGTTTGGTATCTCCTATTCTTTCGTATTTCGCGGCTTCACCATTGATGAATAGATGGTTATTTTTGACTTCAATAGTATCACCTGGCAAACCGATTAAACGCTTTATTAGGCGTTTATTTGCTTTTTCAGAAGTAAAAACCACAATGTCACCGCGTTTCGGCTCACCTAATCTGATTAAGGAGATATCAGTAAAAGGAACTTGTAGGTCGTATGCTAGCTTATTTTCCCACACAACATCGCCTTCAAGAATAGTTGGCTTCATTGATCCAGTGGGTACAGGATGCCAGTCGGCTATTGCACCTCTAAAGATAAATAGAAAGATAATAAAAAGGATAAATCCTTTGTTGTTTTTAATTAAAGAGGAAATTTTCATTGGGGTATTATAGTTGATTATTAAAATATTTCTTTAGGAAAGTATCAAAATCTATATTGTCTTCAGATTCTGTTTGAATCTGTTGTTTGATCGATTTTTCTATCGTAAGTTCAATGTCTTTTTTAGTGTCATTTGTAAGTTTACGCTGTAAGAAATAATCCCTATGTTCTTCAGATTTTCTTTTCGCAAATTTATAATAGCTACCATCTTTGTTCATGATATCACGTAAAACTTTAGCCGAAGGTGTTTTGTCAGCATCTTGAACTAATTCAATTTGTTCATTTATTGCATTGCTGTAACAACATTCTGAGTGTGCTTCGTTTAATAAATTAGCAACCTTTTTCATTTCATTTAGCAGTTGGCTTGCCCAGCTTTTTAAAGTAACTGATTTTCCATCTTGACTAAGTTGTAAGTCAGGCTTTCGCCCTTGATGAGCTACAAGGTTTTGGTTTGCATCAATTTCTTGGGCGTCCTCTGTACTTATGTCAGGACTTTCTTGAAAAAGGCAAAAGAGCATGAAAATCTCAAGAAAATACAATTGTTTGTGCGTTAGACCAGCAGGGTGAAAAGCATTTATATCAACAGAGCGAAGCTCAACATATTGAATGCCTCGTGATTCGAGCGCATCGGTTGGCTTTTCAAAGCCTTCTAACACTCGTTTCGGGCGAACACTACTGTAGTATTCATTTTCTATTTGTAGGATGTTGGTATTTAGTTGTAAGTATTTATTGCCATCTTTAAGCCCAATTTTTTGGTAAACTTCATGAGGTTCATTGATTGCATAGCGCAAGCTGGAAACATAGTTTGCTAGTGTATTGTAATTTGCTTTAAGGCCACGCTCATCTTCTTTACTGTTGGTGTAGCCAATATCACCCATGCGTAATGAGGTGCCCCACTCTTCATAATAGGTAAATTCATTATGTACCTTCATATCTTGCGGCTTAGGAATCCCAGCTAAAAAAGATTTACATATGGCAGGAGAGGTGCCAAATAAATAGGGGATTAACCATCCATAGCGTTGAATATTACGTGTCATCCCCATGTATTGTTTATTGATGAATGCCTGAGTATCTAACTTGGACTCATTCTCGATTTTTTGAAATGTAGGCCAAAAATCAACTGCTACAGAATAATTAAAATGAATTCCTGAGATTACTTGCATCATTTTTCCATAACGCTCAGCCAATCCTTGGCGATATATTGACTTCATTTTTCCAGCATTACTAGAGCCATATTCAGCTATTTTTATATCGTCCTCGCCTTGGATGACACACGGCATACTTGTTGTCCAAAGTAATTCATTTTCAATATTCTGATAAACAAATGTTTCGACATCAAGCAGAAAATCCAATGATTTATATGCTCTATTACAAGGGGGGGTGATTAGCTCTAGCATGGCTTCACCGTAATCAGTAGTAATCCATGGGTTTTTAAGCGCGGAACCTAATGTGCTGGGATGAGGGTTTTGTGAGATAGTTCCTTCAGAATTTACACGTAGGCTTTCCTTTTCTAGTCCAGTTAGTGAATTCTTCAATAAGTTTGTTGCGCCTGATGCCTTGATATCGCTGAGGCGCTGGGTGAGTAGTTGATACAAACTAAATTTCCTTAACTATTATTCAATAGTTGAATGTTAGCAGGTTTTAAAAAATACGCAGTAACTAATGTATTTGCATTGCAATGATGAAGATAGATAAAGTTACCCATATAGATAAGTGGAACAACATTGCACGCTTATATCTTGCAGTTAGTTTCTCAGGGGGGATGCTGCTGATGATAAATGGTCTACTATCAGATGGGTTATAGATGGTATGGGTAGCAGGTTTGAGATAAATATTTTCTAGCTGGTTGTCTACCATTCGTTCAGCAGCAGTTCTTGCGGTGTTCATTTCCTGGTCATCAATTTTTCCATCACTATTACGATCAAAATAATTAAGAAATTTTAAGTGTGCGCGTTTCCAGTCTATTAGTCTAGATGAAACCAGAGACTTGCGTTCGTGTTCTGTGTATTGTTTGGAGAGTGTTTCAAGGAGGCCAATAATATAAACTTCATCTTTGGGGTAAATAGCATGAAAAGAATGTCCATTATATTCTCGAAGTGGCACAATGACTTCAGCATTTCTTGGGTCAACTGTACATGTTCCACTTTCATTCTTAACAATGAAACCAGCTGAGCTTGTGCGAAATACTTTTCGATACCAAACCATGACAGGAAAATCTAACCCTGGGCCTCTTGCATATTCACCTTCATACAGTTTAACGTTACCTTTGATGACAGCGTAACCCTGCGCACCTGAATTGAGAGGAGTGATAGAAGTATCTTCAATTAATCTAATGCGTTTAAGAAGCGTCAAAAACCAAAACAAGCTTAGTAGCGCGAGTAGCAATAGATAGGCACTCTTTTCAAAGCGCTGAGTTTTGTCAAATAAGAAAATTCCGAGTATTAACAGGGGGTAGTAGAATGAGCTGGAGAAGCCAAACAGTATTCTTTTAAACTGAATAAGAATGCTCGTCTCAGTGCTTTCAAGAAAAAGTAGTTGTAGTAAACCTGTTGATACAACTATCTGTAAAAGTGCTGCTGCTAGAACGAATAGACCGACTTGAGTTAAGCTTAAACTGCCATAGAGTGTGCTTACTAGAAGAATGGATATAAACCCAATCCACAGCATTGATAGCAGGACAAATCTTGATGCTACATCATTTGTGCCGAACATTATTACGGGTTTTTGTTATACAAAACTTGCTGACACGTCGACATCTTTAAGTTCTTCAGTTCTAAATTCTAGTAATTCATGCTCTTTAAATGAAAAGCTATTGGCAATTATATTGTCAGGAAACTGTTGAAGGCGAGTGTTGCTCAGTGCTGCTGTGTCATTATAAAACTCACGACGATCAGAAATGCTCTCTTCTAAGGTTGTAATACGAGACTGTAAACGTAAAAAAGCATCACTAGATCGTAATTCAGGGTAATTTTCAGAAACAGCGAACAGACCATTTAAGCTCGATTCAAGTTTCATTTCAGCGGATCCAAGTTGTGATAGGTTTTGTGCTTTCATTGCTGATTCAACTAAGTTACGAGCTTTAATTACTCTTTCGAGTGTATCTTTCTCATGTTTCATATGTTGTTTACATGTATCAATCAGCTTTGGTAACTCACTATTTCGTTGTTTCAGTAATACATCAATATTGCTCCATGCTTTTATACTATTGTTTTTTAGAGTAATTAAATGATTATAAATACTGACGCCCCAGAATATCGGTGTTAATAATATCGCTAAGAATATAATAAGAGTGATGCTCATAACTAGACCTGTTTATTTTTATATTGTAGGTCAATTGTACCAGAATGCCTTATTTGTCAGAGTTATTCAGATAAATGGTTTTCTATATAGCTATGTTGGTAACTACCCAACTAATTAAGCCGTAAAAATCCCACCAAGAATTCGATTATGACTTGCACCTGTCACGGCACAAAGATTTCCTGTTTCTCCGTCAAAAGTACGTTTTGCCAGCCAAGCAAATGCAATTGCTTCCATCCAGTCTGGGTCAATACCAAGAGCTTTTGTTGATGAGATTGAAGTTTCAGGTAGGTAGTGAGTAATCCGTTCGATTAAGAACTTGTTGCGAAGGCCGCCACCACAGACATAGAGTTCTGGGTATTGTTTGATATTGTCACTGATAGATATGGCTGTGAGTTCTGTTAAGGTTGCTTGGATGTCTTCAGTTTTATAGGTATTTAATTTATTATTAGTATTCTGGCTTAACCATTCTAAATTAAATAACTCTTTACCAGTGCTTTTAGGAGGCTGAGCTAAGAAATAAGGGTTACGCAATAATTGTTCGAGCATATCGATTAACACTTTTCCAGTTCTTGCCCAATTTCCATCTTCATCAAATGCTTTATTTTTATTCTGTTGAATCCAAGCATCAAGCAGACCATTTCCAGGTCCTGTATCAAATCCTATTGTTTTTGTATTAGATGAAAGAATAGTAATATTTGCGATACCACCAATATTTAGAATCACTCGGTCTTGACTGGGGTGAGTTAACATTTCTTGATGAAAGGCGGGAACCAAGGGGGCTCCTTGTCCTCCAGCTGCAATGTCCCGACTTCTAAAATCAGCTATAGTCGTGATACCCGTTAGCTCACTGATTATATTCGCATCTCCAAGTTGAAGGCTGAATGGATTAGTTCCTTCAGGTTGATGCCATACGGTTTGTCCGTGACTGCCAATAGCGACAATTGATTCCTTATTTTGGTTTTCTTGTTCTATTAACTGATTGCAAGCATCAGCATAAAGTTTACCGAGCTGATGATGAAGAGCGCCTACTGATCTAAGGCTTCCTTGCCAATTAGGGTTTATGATATCTAGTATTTTTTTTCGAAGGGGAGTTGGTATTGGATGTGAATACCGAGCAACTAGTCGTGGAGGAGTGTCATTAAAGTCTACTAATACAACATCAACACCATCTAGACTAGTCCCAGACATTAGTCCGATATAGTAATTCGATTTACTCATTGAATTGAATAGAGTTAACAGGGTCTAAAATTACGACATAAAATTTAATTTATTAGCCGCCGATTACACTATCTATTTCTATTTCTGCTTCTACGAAGCGATGTAAGACATTTAGCTGTAGAACAAGATTAATAGCTTTATTGCGAAAGTCTTGTAATTCCGCGCGTGATAGTGACATGCTGTTTGGTAAAGATACAGTCATTGCGTTCACTGCTTTTTTGTCTTTGTGGAATTCATAGTGCAGATGAGGGCCAGTTGCCAGACCAGAGGAGCCGACATAACCAATAATATCTCCTTGGTTTACTTTTTGACCTTGTTTAAGGTTCTTTTTATAGCGAGACATATGAGCGTATGTTGTAGTATAGCCTTCTCGATGGCGTATAATAACAGTTCTTCCGTAACCACCCTTACGACCTAAAGTAATAACTTTACCATTACCAGTTGCCATTATAGGGGTGCCTCTTTTAGCAGCAAAATCAGTGCCTTTATGTGCTCTGATTTTATGTAACACAGGGTGGAATCTTCCAGGGTTAAAGTGTGATGATACGCGGGCATCTATCAAAGGAGTGCGTAGAAAAGCTTTTTTCATTTCACGTCCTTGAGGTGTAAAGTAACCAGAGGTACCGTCCTTATTGGTGTAGCGTATTGCTCTTAGGTCTTTCCCTTGGTTTGTAAATTCAGCTGCAAGTAAATGCTGCGTACCAACTTTGTCTCCATCGTGATAGATATCCTCAAAAACAGCGGTTACTTTATCCCCAACACGCACATCACGTGAAAAATCAATATCCCAGTCAAATACTTTGACTAACTGTTTAATTATTTTATTGGCAATTCCTGCTTCTCTTCCATCGTAAAACAGTCCGTTTTCTATAGTGTAACTCGCACGCGCTTGACGAATCTCAAATATGTTCCTTTTCCAGCGACCAATAAACTTACCATTAGTCTTTGTGATAACGTAGCTATTAAGATTGTCGTGAGTAAAGATTAATTCAAATAATTCTCCATGCCGTGAGCTTGCTCGAACGATACTCCCTTTTTTTAGTTTTTCTAACTCTTGAGCTATTAGCATGTCTTCCATTAAAGGTTTTAATGCTTCTTTATGACCTAGGTTATGGAAAATATTTGTTAAATTATCATAAGACTTAACTTTGTGTGTGGCCCATTTGCTACGTGTTTTAATAACAGTGTCTACTGCAAAGGTTTCGAGTGCTTTTTTAGGGAGAATGAACTTCTCTGGAGGCAGTGTACGATCTACCTTGTCTATATCTAGAGATATGGTTTGTATAGCAATATGCGGTGTAATTGGTTGTGAAGCGGTAGGTATTATCTCAAAAGATGAAGTGTAGCTACTTTGGCTTACATTAAAATGAGATTGTATTGGTAGATTGCCAAGCAACACAATAATACCTGTAATAGCTACAGACCTGATTAACAAGAGTTTTGTAGAGTAAGTACTTTTGTTAGAATTAGAAGTAGCGCCTTCCTTGCGAATTACAATCTCCATTTCTTGTTTAAGATCGTATTTATTGATGATATCGCCCCAGTTATTAATGCTGTAAGTGATATTTTTTTGAAGCTTCGAAGACAATACAATAACCCTATATTAACTATGTTCTAAAAAGTACCTGTATAAATACATTAAAATTCTAAGCTTTGCAACCATAATAGACGCTTAATCGTGTTTCCTATACCTTCTATAGGTTAAGTTAATATGAGCTAATTATATAATTTGAGGGATATTTTGAAGTCAGGCGTGACTACATATAATGTATTAGCATTTGCTTTAATAGGTGAAACTTATATCGAATAATTTGATGATAGTTTTGTTGAAAAACTCTAGAGCAAGAAGTTTATGGTCAGTGAGAGATGTTAATGGATTTTCACTAATTAAAATTAAGTACTTAAAATTTTCACTTGAGTTATTTTATTTGTATTTCAGTCGTGGTGTATTGAATTGTTAGTATAGGGAATTAATAGTTTCGGTTTAATAAGTAGTAGTAAAGGGCTAAATATGCGTAAGTGGTGACCGATAGTTAGTAGTTATATGCAATGATCATTTGACTGAACGAAAATAAATTAGATTATTTTAATAAAACAGTTGACCGTAAGTAGAGTCTGTATATAATGCGCCACCTCGTTCAAGCAAAGGCATGAACTGATCATTAAAAAAAGAGAACCAGAAAAACTTGTGTGGGTGCTTGTGGCTTGTGTTTATAACGCAAGAAGCAA
>VAPK010225645.1_pt1 | contig 11080 bp, 12 predicted proteins | sample 3395031 | NCBI WGS metagenome assembly VAPK01 (sample SAMN08290443, study PRJNA428436) | hydrothermal vent metagenome | isolation source: Deep-sea hydrothermal vent chimney 1 | place: Pacific Ocean: Juan De Fuca Ridge
AAAAGCCAGTGCTAACCTCTACTCACTAATTGAAACAGCCAAGGCCAATGGACTGGAACCCTACGCATATTTACGCAACGTTTTCACGGAATTACCCAGGGTTACATCCGTCGAGGCTATCGAAGCCCTATTGCCCTGGAAATGACAAGCCGCCAATCTCTTCCTTGAGATTGGCGGCTTACGGGATAAGATCTTAAAACGCAACCATACTTGTTTAGCGCGACCAACTTCCCTGTCAATAGTAAATCTACATCCATCTACAGCTGGCATGCAACTGTAATTTGTAAAGCATGCTGATTATTGTGCGCTTACGATATGTCACATATGCGCTACGCTCGGCTTAGCGACAACTTAGGCCAATATGACAACCGAATAATTCTCTCGCATAATGACAAAAAATGATGAATACGACTTGCCGATTATTAGTTACCAGTGCTCTCGCTTGCCTGCTCTTTTTCTGCGATGTCCTGACGCTCCAGGTTATTGACAATAATATCCTGATAATCACGAATGCGTTTGACATAGCGCACCGGCTCCCAACCACGGGCGTAGCCGTGTTTTAAAGTTCGGTAATATTTTTTCCGCCCCAGCAACGGTAACACGGTGCTCACATCGGTCCAGATATTTGGGTTTTTCCCCAACCGTTCAGTAAGCACGAAGACGTCACGCATATGTCCAAAGCCAATATTATAAGCCGCCAGCGCCATCCACTCCCGATCATGGTCGGTAATACTTGGCGGCAAGCGTTTTTGCATTTGCAACAAATACCTCGCCCCCCCCATGATATTTTCTTTTGCATTCAGGCGACTCTTTATTCCCATTTCCTTTGCGGTCGTCAGGGTTAGCATCATAATGCCCCGTACTCCGGTTGGACTTCTTGCCCGCGGATTCCAGTGTGACTCCTGATAGGATTGCGCCGCCAGCAGAGTCCAGTCAATTCCGTAACGCAGCCCCGCCTCTTCAAACATTGGTCGAAATTTTGGCAATAATCGTTTTATGCGTCGAGTCAGGGTACGCGTATCGACATAATCAAAAACTTCAATATAGCCATAGTACTTTTCCTTCAGGGCGGCCAGATCCCCATTCTTGCTTATAATCTCATACCAGGCTTTAATTTTATCACGCAGACGAGCGGCATCAGCCGGTAGCATCCAGGCCAGCGACTGCGGTTTGCCCAGATCGAAACGCACACTCAGCTCAGGAAAGTAACGCCGGTTGATAGCCACAATATTAGAATCAGCAATCGTACATTCCAATTCTTTCATCCAAACCTTCTCCAGCAGGCTCTCTGTATTCAGGTTGGCATCTTCACGCCAATGAATATTAGGATAACGAGATTTCAGCGACTGCAGGCGTTCCACATAACTGCTATTGGCCGGGACCATCAAGTCCACATCAGCCAGTTCCTCGATACGCTTTGGATGCGCACCGCCGCGCCGGCAAACCACCTGCTGAGTGACTTCCTGATAAGCCGGGCCAAACAAAAACCCATTTTCACGTTCAGGAGTGCGCGTCAAACCGGCAGCGGCAACATCAGCCTTGCCTTGTTGAATTAGTTCCAGAATACCCGATACGCTGTCTTGGGTAACAAATTTCAGCTTGACATCAAGATAGCTGGCAAAACTTTTTGCCAGCTCATATTCAAATCCGGCATCACCTTCCCGACTCTCATACCACGTAGTTGGCGCATTACGGGTGACCACTGTCAGGATTTTTTTCTCCTGGATATTATCTAGCCTATCACCGGAACTACAGGATGCTAACAGTCCCAATCCGAAAAGAATAAATCCCTTTTTAAGGTCAAAACATTTCAAGATATTATTATCCTCACGCTAATTCTGCTTTTATCAAGCCAGGATTTACCCTCAAATTTAATACTAGCACTCAGCCTCTCTTAATCCCATTTTTATCCTCCAGTCAGCAGCGGCATTCTTTTCTTTTAAGCTCCTTGTGAAAATCTCCCAAAAACAAGAGTGATAGCGAGAATTTTTCTCAATTTCGCAACATTATTTATTGTCATCCCAACAGAATCAATCACTTATGCGTATGGCACAGTCAGTGCATACCTCTGCCTTAATACAATAAGCATGATCAAAATAATAATACATATAATTTTTTAGGCTATGTCTGCATGGGGCCAGAGGAAATGGATTCTATTCGTTCATCTAAGCAGTACAAAGGTTTAATCATTAGCACCCTATTGACCGTCATTGGATCAAATATGGTATTCGCTGACGGCTGGGATCCGAACAGTAAGGCGAGCAATACCGATAGTATTGTTAATACCCGGCATAATATGACTATGAGTTATTTGGGCGGCGCTTCAGTTAATATGGATAGCGCGCGCAATGATTATGCCGAGGTTTGTGTTTACTGCCACACTCCACATGGGGCAAACTCCACCATCGGCGCGCCCCTCTGGAACCGTACTAACCCTGGTACCAGCTATACCGTTTATAATAAACCTCTAACCTCGGGCCAGACTGCCAGCACCCCAGGGGTAAACTCATTGGTCTGTTTATCCTGCCATGATGGTACGATAGCCATAGACTCGGTTATCAACATGCCTAACCGGCCTGGCTTAAAATCCTACGATCCCACTCAGCAAACAGCACAAAATGACGCTTTTCTAAGTAGCTGGCCGGATAACTCGACAGTCATGCATGCCAGACTTAGCGATTGCCTGTTGTGCCATACATCGACCAATCCTTTTGCACCTGATTTTACTGCATTTCTGATTGGCACCGATCTAACTGATGATCATCCCGTTGGCGTTTCATTACCTGACACTAGCCTTTATGATTTTAATCCCACCACAGGAACATCGGGGAATCTCAGCTTTTATGATACGAATAGCAATGGCCGTGCCGACAGTAACGAACTACGTTTTTATAATTCTGGCCAGGGTTACGAAGTAGAATGTGCCTCCTGCCACAATCCGCATGGTACCCCTATCAACAATGCTTCAGTCAGTGGCAAACATGGTGGTCCGCTGATTCCTTCATTCCTGCGGGTCAACGATCGGTCAACACTTTGCCTTACCTGTCATAATAAATAAGTTTGGGGGGCACTGCGGAAAAATGTTTGAACAGGCTAAAGATAAATGATCCACGCGCAACAATATCGTCGATAGCAACGCTAAGGTTTAACCGAAAATTCCTGCATGATCGCTGTGCCTTCTTTTTTAGTCAGATGTTTGATAACTTCGACTTTCTTGAAATGCTGGTCGACAATATAAATGCGTCCCGTTTCATCAACGGCAACACCCGCGATAAGCGAATAAACACCCCTGCGATCCTCGAAGCCACCCTGACCAAGGGCCATCAACAACTGCCCCTTTGAATTAAATATTTGCACATTACTAAAGCTTGCATCGGTCACATAAACATTGCCTTGATTATCAACCGCAATCCCGCGCGGCCTGGCAAAATGGCCATAGCCTGTACCCAGCCCGCCCCAGCTACGCAAATATTTTCCATTTGCAGAAAATGCCTGCACCCGAAAGTTGCCCGTATCTAGCACATAGAGAGTACCATCCGGCGCAACAGCTGCATGGGTGGGTAAGTTAAAATCGCCCTCTGAGGTTCCCCGCGTGCCTATAACAAATAGTTTATCGCCCTTGGCATTGTAAACAACGATATGATGCTGCCGACTATCCAACCCTCCAGCATCAACAACATAGATACGAGTTCCGTCTCGATTTACCGCCACATCGGTTGGTTTTATGAGATCGCCAGGTTTGCCTATGCGTGTTTTATAGTGACCACGGGAATCATAAATCACGACACTACGACTACCGGCATCGGCAACATAAAAGTTTATATTGCCATCAATGGCCACACCCAATGGCTTTTGTAGTTTGCCTTTACCCTTACTACCGAAGACAGCCGTCAGACGCAGGGGCACATCGAATAGATAAACCAGACGCATAACACTATCACTAACAATGATGCGTCCCTTATATGCAGCAATATCCAGGGGTTTTATAAGTTCGATTCGAGGATGTTCGGTTTCCCCCGTTACCGCTGCCTTGAATTTATCAAATGCCCCTCTTTTAATAATACTTAAGTCACTACGCAAGGTAAGCTCATACTCAAACCGCGGCCGGTCTGGCAACGATGGCCAGAACGGCGCCCGCTTTGGCTTCTCTATTTTTTCTTGCGTGGCACAGGCCAGCAATAATGAGAGGCAAAAGAACAGACTGAATAATTTTATTTTACTCATCATTCTATTATTTGAGAAAATTGGCCCGTACTCGATTTGAAAGATACAAACGGCTCATGCCCAAGTCAAATAGACAATTGATACTAACAAATCACAGGCTTTAAAATATTGACCTAACTCACACCAGCACGGGATCGATAAGATACTGAACCTTAATCTCTCCGTTGTTACTGAGAACAAAAAGCATCTAGCTTCGGCCCCCACTGGTAGAGCAGCATGCCAGAAAGAATACAAGCACTACCCAACCAGACATCTACATTCAGAACTTCATGGTTAAACTGATGACCAATAAACAAGGCCAGCACTGGTGTGACTAAGGTTACTAATGCAGTGCGACTAGCTTCCATGTGTTTTAATACATAGAAATACATTAGAAAGCCAAACACCGAACCAAAAACTCCCAGGTAGAATATGGCTGCCACCGCGCGAGTACTGATGTTCGCTGGCAACTGACCATCAAAGATCAACCAGATCAAAAAATATAGTGGTGCAGAAAATAACAGGCTACCAGTCGTCACTTCCAAAGCAGACATGTTGGCGCCAATATTTTTCACCCAGACCCCACTGGTAGAATGCAATACGACTGCGAGCAATATTCCAGCCACGCCCCAAATCAGATGATCACCAAAATTAAGCCTTTGTGCAAAAATCACCACCAGTCCAGTAAGGCCAAGCGCAATACCTAGCAGGCGACTGGGGGTAAAGGCTTTCTCGCCCAGAAATATAGCCGCAATCAAGCCCGTTACAATGGGTGTCAGGCCAAACAACACCGAGATCAATCCCGAAGGAATATACTGTGCGGCCCAGTAAACACAGAGCATGGAGCCAAACACACCCAGCCCTCCCGCTAGATAAGCATGCAGGGCGCGACGGTGCAAAGGCAGTTTTCTCCCCAGTATCGTTAGCAAGGCAATACAGATCGAGGCACCCAATAACATGCGTGAAAACACACCAAACAGAACACCCACATCTTCGGCACTCCATTTGATAGCCAACGGAGTGGTTGACCAGATAAGTATGATCCCTATATAGGCTGCAGAAACCGGCATCCCCTTTTCTCCTGTTAAAAATAAAAAAAGCCACAATCCTGTAAGGAGTTGTGGCTTTTGAATAATGCGCGTTATATGTTAAATAATTACGTCATGTTTTCTCAAGCCACGGCATACATACCCAGACCTTATGCAGGCGTAGGCGTGAAATAAAAATGGCTTTGTTCATCAGGTTGGACATGAGCGAAAGTTTACGCCAGATTTTCAGTCTGTCAATCAACAAATCAACGATTGCTGAAAAAATATGTCCAGGACTGAGCGCAGGTCTTTTCCAACTCCGACATAAGACGGCTGGTGGGAATCCCTTCCTGGGGGAAAATGCTGAATACTTCAATAAAGAATCGAGCAAAACCGGCCTGTTGCCGCCAGCCTAAATCATATAACGACATACTTTTGTGACAATGAGGACAAACATATTTTGTCAGCGAGCGATCCTTCTGCCAGCGTTCAAGCAATATGTGCCCGTTCGCATCACGTCGGCCACACTCAGGACAACGAGCAAAGACATCACCTTCATGACTGCGAAAATGCACCTGTGCATAGATCGGACTCAATACGATATGGCAATAATCCCGATCCGTGTCATGTTGCGGCGCCAAATTGATGTTCGGTGAACACCCCATAAAAGTAAGTAACTGTAAAAATTGTTCCCCGGCTAAAAAACCCTGCTCGGCAGAGATGATTTTGCTATCAGGCAATCTGCAAGGGCCAGCAATAAAACCTATTTTGTGCAAAATTTCTCGAATCATCTCGCTCGACTCAGGGGCATAATCCACATCCTGTGGATGCAGTACTAAGCGATAGATGGGGCTTTTAGTTTCAGGCATGTTGCGTACGCATCTATAAAAAACAGCGTTAAAGTATAACAGCAAGCATCTTTTTATTGTGTTCCTGGTACATCGATCAGGGAAAAATAGCCCAGCATTTTACCCGTGAATACAGACCTCTCCCTCTGCAGACTAAATCTGTTAAGATCAGACCGTGATATTAATAGTAATAGCGGACAAATAACATGACTAATGATACCCGTTCCAAAGAAGCTCAAATTCTTGAAGTTATGCGCAAGGTTCTAACCGATGTCGCACGCGACACCTATACTAAACCCGGACTCAAACATCCTCTCAGCGAGAATACCATTGTCAATATCCGTGACTGTCTGGCTCTGATCAGCGCGCGCGAATCCGAACTGGCAAAAGATGAAGACCGGGAAATGAATATGCGCCCCCGTTATGTCGATGAACCTAAAAGTAGCGTGGTTATCCCTATCGACAAAATTGGCCGCAACAAGGATTACTGAAACGTATCAAAGCATGGATGAGTTTATGACCTACCCATCCATCCAGCGCCTGCAACAACAACTGGAACAGCAACTGCGCACGCATCCCGCAGGCATGAGTGAACATACCCTGATAAAACAGTTACAGGCAGGAGATGAACCGGCTCTGCACCATGCCAGACTGAGTGAACCTCTGGCTTTGTTCCAGATCCATTTTATTATTTTCCATGCGCTCTACCGGCTGCGTGATCAGCTTTGGCAACAACAGCAGGGGCATCTTGAAGTTGGAGCTTTACTCATCCGCCTATTGCCCTATCACGCTGGTCAGCAGAAACTCAGCCCTAATGACCCGCTCCGCGATTATTATCTTGAGCTGAATAATCTTGAAACAACCGACAAACAGGATGTTGACGAATTACTCACCGTCTTCTGGCGTAAACTGGGCAGCGGTAACGGGCGCAAAACCGCCCTGGATGAACTAGGCCTCAGCGATCCGGTTGATGATGCCACAATAAAACAAACCTGGCGCCAGCTGGTGATGCAACATCATCCCGATCGCGGCGGCGACAAAGCAAAACTGCAGATGATTAATGCGGCAATGGACTGGTTAAGGAAACCTTGAACAACCAACATCCTAGCAACCTTCAAATTTATTTTAGCTCTTCAATATAGGTGCGGCTAATCGGTGTCTGCACGTAAATCTTCTTACCATTTTTGTTTTTTGCCCAGAAATAATAATACCCCTTGTTCGGCTCCGAGGTGACCTTGCCATCCAGTACAGTCCAGCTCTTGACGTGACTACCTGCGGCATAGGTCACCGTGTAATCACCTTCCAGCCAGGTCACCCCCAGACGGGAAATTTTGTTCTGCTGTTCTTCACTGCAGGCCATGAGTAAAAGGGTCGATAAAAATAGAATAACAAGTGCTTTCATAGTAAAACGTCCTTTGCTAACAAGGCGGATATAGTACATCGTTAATAAAGTCAGGCCATACTCAAATCAATCCCCGTTGCCGGCAGGCATTCGGCGTCGATTTTTTCGGCTTGACACACAGCATAGTTTATCGACATCCGGCTGTTTGTCCATCAAATCACGGGCGCGCGCAATATCCCCAGGACGATCCACATCCCACAAGGTCACCAGTTCCAACCAGTCCCGGCCCGCCGAGCTTAGTCGCTGTCGTGTTTGTTGTACTACCTCGGATGTTCCCCAATTCACATTTTCAAACATATCGGTATCTAAGACTGACTGGCCGACCAGCACATAGCCACCGTCCTCTGCCGGTCCCAGCACACAGGTGCTAGTAGTACTGGCCAATAACTGCAAAGCCTGTTCAAGATAGTCTGCCGTGATCGCAGGACAATCACTGCCGATAAGTACGACCGACTTGTTGTCTGACAAACCATGAGCAAGAGCATAAGCCATGCGTTCACCAAGATCGCGTCCTTGCTGTTGTTTTAACTCTACCCCGTGGGCTTCATGCAACTCATGAAACAACGCATGATGACAGTCCGGCTCACACCAAAGCTGTAAGGGACAAAGCTGACTGACTGCTGCCTCCTTTACAATATGGCGAGTTAGATCGGCAGAAAATTCAGCTGCGCCCCGAGCACCCAGTTGAGGGATCAATCGGGTCTTGGCCTGGCCCGGCAATGGCGCTTTGCTAAAAATCAAAATACGGGCATCAGGATAACGATAGGACATGATAAACAATAATCATCTCAACGATAATAAATCTGCTGCAAACGGGTCGCCGAAACACCTAAAAACCAGGCCAGCCGCAATCCCCACATCAGCAATACTGTACGTAGAATACCCCGAGTCTCCCAACGCCGACTTGAGGTAATGACCCGCGAGTGCAGGCAACAGGGCGCGGAAATTTTTTTCAGCCGGTGGCTCAATTCGATATCCTCCATCAGCGGAATATCGGCAAAACCACCGAGGTGCACAAAGGCATCACGCAAGACAAACATGGCCTGATCCCCGGTCACAATTCCGGTAAGACAGGAACGCCAATTCATCAATGTTTCAATTACGCGTAGCAGCCACGCCTGGCCGGATAAACGCACATCAAAACGGCCCCAAACTCGCCCAGCTTCCAGCGCTTTACGAATCAGCATATCGGCATTCTCAGGCAGGCAGGTATCGGCATGCAGAAACAGCAACACATCTCCCTGGGCCTGCTCGGCACCAGCATTCATTTGCCGAGCACGCCCGCTGCCGCTGTGTACCATTTTATCGACCAGCCCCTGCGCCTGAAGCACGGTGGCATCGCGGCTGCCGCCATCCACAAGAATAACTTCATGGCCGCTGTTGCGATAAATCTGCAATAGCGATAGGTGTTGTGCAATTTTAGAGGCCTCGTTCAGTACAGGAATAATAATAGACATGCGCACCGGTTCACCGCCATATATACATAAAAAATAATGCCAATATTTTCAATGACTTGAAAATCCCCTGATAGGGTTCACAGTTTAGAGCTAAAACCATCCGTCGACTAAACAAGCGCCGCCGCCTGCCGATATAAGGGATCTGTAAACGCCATAAGGCAGCGTACCCATGGATAATCTAGCCGAACAACTGATCCGCGACTACAAAGAACTGGTTTCCCTGCCGGAAATCACTTTGCGCATTAACGAAATGGTCAATGATCCTGACTGTGACATTGATAGCATTGGCAAACTAATCAGCCAAGATCCGGCCCTGGCGGTGCGCCTATTAGGCATTGCTAACAGCCCTTTCTATGGTTTCTCAACCGAAGTCAGTACCGTTACCCGTGCTATCGCCGTACTTGGGATTAACAAAATTCGTGATATCGTCCTTTCCGCCTCGGCCACCAAAGCCTTCGACGGCATCCCGGTGGACATTATTGCTGTTGATGACTTCTGGCAACACAGCCTTTATTGTGGCGTACTTGGACAGACACTGGCAAAACAAACCACGCTGGACGCCGATGCGGTATTTATTGCCGGCCTACTACATGATATCGGTCAGCTGATTTTATTCAACCGCTACCCGCAGGAGATGCATGACATCATCCTGCGCACTATCGAAGGCGAAGCGCCACTCACCATGGTCGCTGCCGAACAGGAGCGACTAGGCACCAATCATACCCAGGTCGGCGCCGAGCTGGCACGCTCCTGGCATCTGCCAGCACATATAGAAGAGGCTATTGCCTGGCATCATGAGCCTGAAAACGCCCCGACCCAGCAACAGGAAGTGGCGCTTATCTATATTGCCAACGCCGTTGCCCAGATGCTCGACTTTGACTGCGACAGCGTAATGAAAAAACTGGAGGTAGCCGATAATATCTGGCACATGGCACAACTGCAGCGCGACCAGATCCCCCCGGCTATCGAAGCCGCCAGCGAACAGCTGGATAACTTGCGCCAGCTTTATTTCGGTTAAAGCAAATTATTGCCCGGTAGTAGCGGCTATACCGCTTTTCCCAGCAATCCGCTACTAGCCACTAGTCTTTTACCCTGTCAACGCCCCACCACAACTACTACCCTGACCGGCGGTGCAACCATAACAGTGATCCGCCACCACAATCGGCAAACCGCTCAGCTGGGCATGACTTAGCTCACGCAGATGCTGCCGCGATTTTCCTGAGGATCGCAGCGGCAAGTCCAACATCTGATTGAAATCGCAATCATAGACATAGCCCTGCCAGTCAATGCTAATCAGGCTACGGCACATCACTGTCTGCAAGTTATCATCCCGATGCGCAGCCTTTAGCAGGTTCATGTATTCATCAAATCCGCCTTTGGAAATCAACATGCTGCCAAAACGCTGAATAGGCATATTGGCAAGCGTCAACAAACCATTAAACTGAATCCCGAAACGGTTTTCCAGCTCCCGTTTATAATCCGCTTCGAGCTGGTTCTGTGGCGGCGGCAGGAATGGCCCGGTGGGGTTGTATACCAAATTCAGCACCAGTCCGGAACCCGCCTGTCCGTAGCCCAGAGCATTGAGTTTTTTCAGGCCATCGATACTGGCCTCATAGACGCCCTTACCCCGCTGGCCATCTACGTTTTCCTTCAGGTAACAGGGCAGTGAAGCCACAATTTCAACCTGCTGCTGAGCCAAAAAGACGGCCAGATCCTCCTGCCCCGGTTCCTGCAGGATGCTCAGATTACAACGATCCATGACCTGTACCTCTCGCGCTCGGGCCTGTTTGACCAGGTAGCGAAAATGCGAATTTAACTCTGGTGCACCGCCAGTTAGATCCAGTTTGCCCAGGACAGACTTGTCCATAAAGGCCAGCACCTGTTCGATATTTTCAAATGACATGCTCTCCCTGCGTTTCGGTCCTGCATTGACATGGCAATGCAAACATTGCTGGTTGCAAACATAGCCGAGATTGACCTGCAGAATTTCCAGTCGGCTGCGCCGGATGGTAGGAAAATCAGTTTCTTTCAGCAGCGGCAAGGTTGCATGCATAGGTGGCTCCGGTTATTCTTGGATTAACAATACGCTTTTATTTGATATATTCTGGAATTCTACCTATTCAGGCTGAAAATTGCCTGCCA
>VAPK010047021.1_pt1 | contig 11079 bp, 11 predicted proteins | sample 3395031 | NCBI WGS metagenome assembly VAPK01 (sample SAMN08290443, study PRJNA428436) | hydrothermal vent metagenome | isolation source: Deep-sea hydrothermal vent chimney 1 | place: Pacific Ocean: Juan De Fuca Ridge
GACAAACATATTGATATATTCGATCGTGAAAAAACATTCATTGATCAGGTATTAATACCTCTAACCACTCAATTTCCTACCCTTAAAATTGTTTTCGAACATATCACAACCCGTGATGCGGTAGATTTTGTCCGTGACAGCGCCCATCCCATCGCTGCAACGATTACCCCACATCACCTCTTACTCAACCGAAATGATTTATTGGTTGGCGGCATTCATCCACACAACTATTGCTTACCCGTGTTGAAGCGTAATACCCACCAGCAAGCGTTAATTAGTGCGGCAACCAGCGGCGACCCCAAATTCTTCCTTGGTACAGATAGTGCGCCACACACAAAAGATAAAAAAGAAAGCGCCTGTGGCTGTGCCGGAATATATAGCAGCCACGCGGCGCTTGAACTTTATGCCGAAGCCTTTGAAGTGGCTGGGGCACTCGATAAACTCGCCGGCTTTGCCAGTGAGTTTGGTGCCGATTTTTATGGCTTACCACGAAACACACGACAGCTCACCTTACAAAAACAAGATTGGCAGGTGCCTAAAACACTTGATTTTGCAGGCCAACCACTTATCCCAATGAGAGCAGGTCAAACAATTAGCTGGCAGGTAACTCACCTAAGCACTTAGGCTTTTACGAATAATGCAATCGACTCCACATGTGTCGTATGTGGAAACATATCCATGATCCCAGCAGAGACTAAACGATAACCATGCTCATTCACTAATGCCCCTGCATCACGCGCCAGCGTCGCTGGGTTACATGAGATATAAAGCAATCTCTCCGCGCCTAATGCCGCCAATTGTGGCAACACTTCAAATGCCCCGCTGCGCGGTGGGTCTAATAGAATTTTATTAAATCCTGCTGCTGCCCAAGGATAATCTTTTAATGCGGTTTGGGTTAAATCAGCTTGTTCGTATACAGCGTTATCTAAGCCATTCTTGATTGCATTACGACGTGCGTGCGCCACCAACGACGCATCGCCTTCCACCCCCACCACTTCTTTCACTCGTTTTGCTAACGGCAAGGTAAAGTTACCCAAACCACAAAACAAATCGAGTATGCGATCATCCTCATTCACTTCAAGCATCTCTATCGCCCGCACAATCATCTTCTGATTAATCTCAGCATTGACTTGGGTAAAGTCTGTCGGTGCAAAATCCATTTCCAAACCTGCTTCGGGCGCATAGCTTAGTTGTGGATTTTCTGGCCACAAGGGTGCCACGGTATCTGGGCCGCCCGGTTGCAAATAAATCCACAGATCTTCTGCCTTGGCATATGCTACTAACTTAGATAAATCTTCCGCACTCAAGGGGTCTAAATTACGAAATACTAATGCCGTGTTCTCATCATCAACAGCCACCTCAATTTGAGCGATTCTATTATAGACTTCCAATCCTGCAATCATCTCTGCCAATGAGGTTAAACGCATCCCCACTGAAGGTGCCAATACTTCACACTGATTCAGCAAGGCCAAATAAGGCGAGCCTTTTTCACGAAACCCCACCAGCACCCGCTCTTTCTTAGTCACATATTTCACGCCCAATCGTGCTTTCCGACGATACCCCCATAAAGGCCCTTTTAACGGGCCTAGCCAGTTTTCGGGCGCTAGGCTCCCAAAGTGCGTTAATTGCTCCCGTAAGGTGCCTTCTTTCAGCGTTAATTGTGCCTCTGGCGACATATGCATTAAGCTGCAGCCACCACACACACCAAAATGTTCACATTTTGCCGCAATCCGATCTTCAGCAGCAGATAAAATCTCGACCACCTTCCCCTCATCATATTTACGATGCTTACGGGTATATTGAAACATAACCCGTTCTCCCGCTAAGGCGCCATCAACAAAGATCGTTTTCCCATCAATATGGGCAATCCCTCTTCCTTCGTGTGATAAAGATTCAATATTAACTTCAACAGGTTCTTGTGGTAATTTCTGTCTGCGACGACGGCGGCGGCGTTCGGCCATATGTGTTTTCCTTACAAAAGCGAATCCAGTGACGGTTACCCGGCACTGGATTCGTGTTTTTACTTAATGTGGGTATTTTAACTTATTTTTGCTGCCATGCCCCTGCTTGCTGATACCACCAACCACTTGAAGCATTACTCACCCAACGCGCGGCGAAGGTATCACGAATTTGATCTGCCCATTCCGGATGGCCATTAGCACGCGCAATTTCAGCATAAAGCGCATTCCGATCTTTATTCTCATCGGCCACTAATGCTTTCACCTTATTACGATCTTTTAATGCCAACACTTTCGCATCTCGCACTGCAATCAAACCACTATTGGTGAGCCCAACAGCACCGCTAGCATAATGTGCACTCAGCGCACTATGACGTGTCTTCATGCTCGCCTGTAAGCTTGCAATCGCAGGCGAACTAATATCTAAATCGACCCTGGCTGCTTGTGCTGCTGGCACAAACCAATCTAACACCTGCATCGCAACGGGCATTGCAGGTCTGGCTAAATTCGCCTCTGGGTCATCATTAGATTCAGGTGGAGTTACCGTTTCCTGACGGCTCCCCCACACATCATCAATAATAATATCTGCCGCACGCTCTGCCGCCGCTTCAGGGAAATAAATATTAATCGTCACGCAGGACAATAGCAATAAACTCATCATTCCCAAACTCATATTTCTTACTATATTCATCTATCATTCTCCTATTTTATGATGGGTCCATCACTTTCACTCACCGCCTTTAACCGTGCTAACAAATCAGACCAGTCAACGCGTTTTGTATATCCCACGATGTTAATCCGGGGTGGCAGACCACCGCCTTTCACAATGTAATATCCCGGTGATGCATCGCCTACGCCAGCCATGTCACACACATTATTACGTAGCTTACAGCTTAGACCCATCTTTTGGTAGGAAAAATCCTCAAAGAAACGTAAAAAGCTTTTTGACAAGGCCGCACTTGGCCCACCGCCCACCTCTGTTAGCTGCTCAACCGCCTTTTGACTGATTCGACGACGATGTTTATCACCTTCTGGCGTTGCAAACGCGGCATCAAACGCCACGGCTTGCCAGTTAGATAACCTTAAATCATGAATATAACCATCCAACTTACCTGTAATCCCCCCAAAGTCGAATGTTTCTGTTAATAATGACAAATCTATTTCTGTCATATCAATATTGGCTGACAGTTGGGGCAACGCACCAAAAGGGTCATCTAATTCTAGATCTTGAACAATCGCCTGTCCATCGAACAAATTAACCGATAGGTCGCCATCCATCGTGATCTTTTTATATTGGTAGGCCACCTGAGGAATCTGCCCAGATAACTGCCCAGATAAGCTCGGCCAGCCTAGGCTTCCACTCAACAGAGGCATTGAAACTGGGCTTAATACTGCCGCAAAAGACCATTTTGTACTGTCGTCTAACGGTCGTTCTAGTGCAAATTCAGAAATCGTAAGTGCGCCATCTAAAATAGGTAATACTGAAGGCTGTGTTAGTCGTAATTGTGCCCCCACACTTTCCATCTGAAATGACGATGCGCCAAAAGGAATGGCATAAAGCAGCCCACCTTGCCAGCGCAATGTGCTCTGAATTGGCTGACTCAAACTAGTCCAACCTAATTCACCTGACACCGCATCTAGCTGAAATCGCCCTGCCTCATCCTTTACTGAAATCGTATCTAATACTAATGCCAGCTGGTAATCATCGGCCTGTTTATTTAAGCTTAATTCAGCTTCACCCGATAAGGTCATTTTACCCGCTGCATTAGACAATAAAAAAGGTTGTAGCCATATTTCATATAGCATCGCCACATCGGTTTTAGTAAACTGCACAGATATATCAGATTGCATCCAATCTGCAACATTGACCGCCGCACTAAACCCTGCTCGAGTCACCCCTGCTTGTGATATTGCAGCGTCTGAAATATGCAATTTCTGCCCTTTCGGCTCCCACTGACCTTGGCCATTTAATGCAATTTCCTGTGCCTCAAAATCTAAAAATATAGGTGCCACATAGGCCTGCCCTGAGTTTATCTCAGCATTAAACAACCAGTCATACGTCCCCTGTTGCCATTCTCCCGTCACAACAGCAGAGACGGCTTCAGACACATATTCCCCAGCCTCATCACTACCACTCACATTATTCCAATCTGATATTAGCCTCGCAGAATCAAGCTGATTGTTTTTCCCCTTTAACTGTAATCCCACATTGCCCTGCCCAGATGATAACCATGATTTTGCTATCAACAATGTGGCATTATCCGTATAACTTGTTACTAGGCCTAATAAGTCGGATATGCCCAGATTCTGACTAGTCACATCTGCCAACCATGTGCCATCCGCCGCCTGCCACCCCCCTGTTATGGTTGCTGTACCTGCTGCTGCGCCCAAAGCAAACCACTCAGCGGAAAATTTGAGTTGTTCAAGCGCATCTTGGCCCGATAATGCAACTTCTAAATTGACTGTTGCATCGGATAACCATGTCGTCAGCGGTAATAAAATAACATTATTCTCCTGCTGGCTCGCCAACGCGAATACCACAGGCACTGCAAGCTGCTGAGAAGTAATTTTGGCAGACCACTGTTTATCTTTCACTTCTGCCGTGAGCTTCAAACGCCCTTCCGCTAGTGCCATATCTTGTATCGCAACATGATAATCGGCTTCTTTGCTATTCCCGGTTAAGGAAAATTGTAATTTTTGCTGACCAAATTCAGTGTGCACAAATTGTAGCGTACCGCGCTGGCAGCTAAATTTTTCTTGAATAAGGACAAACTGAGGGCAACGCAAGTGGACTTTTTTCATCTGGCCATAAGGTGCTGGCAGCTGCAATACTCTTGCCTCTCCGAGCAACAATAAACCGTCATTTTCTAATCCCAATGAGAGCTGGATCCCTTCCCCTCGAATCCCAGTATCATCCGTCAGCCAAGCAGAATCCAATTCGATTTTGATCGACTCAACTGCGCCAGAGAAAGCGCTAGCCATTAGTAGGCTGATTGCTAAGAAAAATTTAGCCCAATACATTACCTACTCAGCGGGGAACACGCCCGTTGAAATATAACGGTCACCCCGATCACAGATAATACATACAATCACTGCATTGCTCACCTGTTCTGATAAGCGTAATGCTGCTGCCACCGCACCACCAGAAGATACCCCTGCAAAGATACCTTCTTCAGTCGCCAGTCGCCGCATCGTATCTTCCGCCACTTCCTGTTCCATATCTAACGTACGGTCTACTCTGTCGGCTTCAAATATGGTGGGTAAATAGGCTTCTGGCCAGCGACGAATCCCTGGAATCTTCGCGCCCTCTACTGGCTGCACACCTACGATTTCTACCGCTGGGTTTTGTTCTTTTAAATAGCGCGACACGCCCATAATGGTGCCCGTCGTGCCCATCGCACTAACAAAATGGGTGATTTTACCGCCCGTGTCTCGCCAAATTTCAGGGCCTGTTGTTTCATAGTGTGCCAATGGATTATCAATATTAGCAAACTGATTCAGTACCTTGCCTTTCCCTTGTTTTTCCATATCTAACGCCATGTCGCGAGCGGCTTCCATCCCTTCTGCCAAGATGATGTCAGCGCCATAAGCACGCATTGACGCCCGTCGTTCCACGCTCATCTTCTTTGGCATAATCAACACCATGCGATAACCTTTAATTGCCGCTGCCATCGCTAAGGCAATGCCCGTATTGCCACTGGTCGCTTCAATCAGTGTATCGCCAGGCTTAATATCACCTCGCGCTTCTGCTTGTTGAATCATATTCAATGCAGGTCGATCTTTCACCGAGCCCGCTGGATTATTGCCTTCCAATTTAACTAAAATCGTATTGCTGGCATGTCCCGGTAAGCGCTGCAAGCGTACTAAGGGCGTGTTACCAATAAAGGATTCTATGGTCGGAAAATCTGTCATTACCTTGCCTCTTAACTTAATGTGACAAATGCCAATGCATAGTCACCATCATCACTTAAACTCAGCAATGCTTGGTTTATTTTTTTCTCGTTCACCACTATTTCTGCTTGTTCATAAAAGCATAATAAAGGGCGACCTAAATCATCATTCTTCACCCCAATATGGCGTAAGCTCAAGCCATTTCGAAAGCCAGAGCCAAAAGCTTTTACTGTGGCTTCTTTGGCGGCAAATCGTTTCGCTAAAAAAGCCGCTGGAGATACTGCCGTTCGAAAATCTTGTAATTCCAGTTCGGTCAGAATCTTTTCCGCAACCCGATCTCCATGTTTATAGAGTAATGCTGTCATCCGCGGGATGTGCACTAAATCTGTACCAATACCGATCATCTCGCTTAACCTCGGGCAATAACCATTAATCGTTTCATTTCGCGTACTGCTTCCTGTAAACCAGTGAAAAAAGCACGAGAAATAATCGCATGACCAATATTCAACTCAACCAACTGTGGAATTTCAGCAATCGCACTGACATTTTGATAATTTAAACCATGGCCCGCATTCACTTGCAATCCCGCTTCATGAGCATACTGTACGGCATCAATAATATGCTGAAGTTCCAGCTTCACCTCGGCGGGGTTGCTCGCATCAGCAAAACGTCCCGTATGTAGTTCAATAATAGGTGCACCACAATCCACAGCGGCATCAATTTGCGTTTTATCTGGGTCGATGAATAAAGAAACTGCAATCTCCGCCGCGGCTAATCGCTGGCAAGCATCGCGCATTTTGCTCATCTGTCCCGCCACATCGAGGCCGCCTTCCGTCGTCAATTCTTCTCGTTTCTCTGGTACCAAACAACAATCTGTAGGACGATATTTTTCAGCCATTGCCAACATGTCATCAGTTACCGCCATTTCCAAGTTCATTTTCGTCAGTAAAATATCGCTGAGCAATGCGACATCACGTTCTTGGATATGTCGTCTATCTTCACGCAAATGTACGGTAATACTATCTGCACCCGCTTGTTCTGCCTCGATTGCTGCTTGTACAGGATCAGGGTAGCGTGTACCGCGTGCTTGCCGTAATGTTGCGATATGATCAATGTTAACGCCTAAATAAATGGCCATGGTTGTTTATCCTTTTTTATCCTGAGGTCTCATTGCATTCATTTCTGCAAATAATTGCCGACTCTTTAGCGGCTTATCACCTAAGTAAAACTGCATTATGCCACGCATCAGCTGTTTAATCTCCAATAATCCCGCCATATCAAAACCAGCTTCTTCGTCTAACTGTCGCAATGCGCGCCCTGAAATTTTTGCCGCAGGCGCGCCTGCATGCCAGCGACACAAACCTTCATTCGGTTGATAGTAATACTGTGACTTATCATCCCGTGCGAGATGTGTATCACTTTCATGCGTCAATGCCAAACCATATCCCAACGCGTGTAATAGTTGTTTTTCAAATAAACGGAGCACAAGTTCAGTTTCAGTTTTATCTGCTAATTGGACTAAGGTATTTTCGTATAATTGGAATATCTTTTGTGCAGGGTCATGAATCGCTAATAACCGTAGTAACAATTCATTTAAGTATAGGCCACATAAATTAGCATTCCCCTGTAACTGGTGCCGAGGCCCAGCTGATTCGCTCATGGTTAACGTCTGCAATTCACTACGCCCAACCCAGCTCACCCACAGTGGCTGGTATGCTTGCAACAATCCGGCTTGACTGCGTTTCTTATTCCGCACACCTTTCGCTACGACTCGCCGAACCCCTTGCTCACGGCTAAACAAATCTAATAGTAAGCTCGTTTCTCGATATGGTCGCTGATGCAGAATATAGGCATTCTCTAATTTAAGTTTCAACGTGCGCCCCACAGTCTAAAATTGTAGTGTTAGCGCATTTAGACTTTGCTCCATAGCAAGACATTTTCGCATGGAGAATAGGAGCATATATTAATATGTGATTATTCGAGTACAAAAATAACACCGCTATGGGGCAAAAGATGAATGTGCTAACGCTACAATTCGTCTTTGTAACCTAGGTTTTGTAACATCCTTTCATTATCAGACCAGCCATCCCGTACTTTCACCCATAAGCGCAAAAACACCTTCGTATCAAACAAACTTTGCATATCAATACGGGCTTCTTTGCCGATTGACTTCAGTAACTCACCTTTCTTGCCAATCACAATTCCTTTTTGGCCCGCCCGCTCAACATAAATCACCGCACCAACCCGTAGCATCTTCGGATCCTTCTCATCAAATTCTTCTATTTCTACTGTTAATGAATAAGGTAGCTCTTGACCCAAATGGCGAAACAATTTCTCCCGAACCAATTCTGAGGCCAAAAAACGACTGCTACGATCAGTAAACTGTTCTTCAGGATAGATTAATTCACCTTCTGAGATGAACTTTAGAATTGTTTTCTCTAATGTGTCTACATTCTGACCACGCCGTGCTGAAATAGGTACAATACCCGCAAAATCAAAAGCCTCGCTTAGTTTTTCAATTTGTGGCAACAACGCATCTTTGTCAGTCAACTTATCAACCTTGTTCAACACCAAGATAACAGGTGCCGTTGCATGTGTACGAAGCCGCTCTAACACCAAAGCATCTTCATCTGTCCATGTTAAACCTTCCACTAAGAACAAAACCACATCCACGCCTTCAATAGACCCTGCCGCGGCACGATTCATATAACGATTCATGGCGCGTTTATTATCAGGATGTAACCCAGGTGTATCAACATAAATTAATTGAGATTGTTCGGTTGTTTTAATGCCCAACACACGATGGCGTGTCGTTTGTGGCCGCCGTGAAGTAATACACAGCTTTTGGCCTAATACGTAGTTGATTAACGTTGACTTGCCTACATTTGGCCGACCAATAATGGCCACATAACCCGATTTAAAAGCAGTGCTCATGTTTTACTCAACATCTTCAATGCCAATGTTGCTGCTTCCTGCTCTGCCTTACGATGACTCCCACCCTGTGCAACAACGACTTTATTTAAATCGCTCACCTGGCATGAAGCTTCAAACACAGGGTTATTGCCTGATGAACGGATTTCTTTAACGGAATAGATGGGTAACGGTTGTTTTTTGCCTTGTAGGAACTCTTGTAATTTCGTTTTTGGATCTTTAATGTTTTCATCAATATCAATAGATTTTAGCCGTTCACCAAATAGGTTAAGAATCAATTTCTTCGTTGCGTCTAGACCACTATCTAAATAATAAGCGCCTAAAATAGCTTCAACTGCATCCGCTAAAATAGATTCTCGTCGAAAACCACCACTTTTTAACTCGCCCGGACCTAAAATCAAATAAGTACCCAAATCTAACTCCCGCGCAATTTCAGCCAAGGTGGTTCCCTGCACTAATGATGCGCGCAAGCGACTCAGTTTACCTTCTTTTACTTTTGGAAATTGCTGGAAGAGCGCTTCTGCAATCACAAAGCTCAGAATAGCATCACCGAGATATTCCAATCGCTCATTATTGACTGCACCAACACTACGGTGTGTTAATGACTGCGTGAGTAATTCTGTTCGCTGAAATGTAATGTTCAGCCGCTGAGCAAGCTTCTCTTGTTGCTTAATCAACAGATGCCTCACTATGGAATTTACCAATGATATCAATATTCCCCATCAACGGTTTTTGCACCTTATAATCCACCACGATTCTACCGACGCCTGTACCTGTCTTACCACGATAAAATTTAACATGCTCTTTTTTCACACTACTGACATAACTCGAATCAAGTCGTTTACGCAGAAAAGTCCAGGCTTGTTGCTTGGTCAACGATGAGTTTTTCATCTCATCTTCCATTGATTTCATGACCGTTGTGACGCCATAATATTCCTGATACATCGGTAATAATCGCATCGCAATAACACCAAAAAAGACAAAAAAGCTCAGCCCAATTAAAGCCCCTAGCATTGTAATTCCACGCTGTTTTCGCATCATCATTTACCCTCTCCAAAATTATTGTATTTTATTACCTATCCGTGACCACACCACACCATCACCATCTTTCCGATCCCAACTCATCCAAATTCTAAAGGCTTTACCCACTAAATTTTCTTCGGGAACCGTTCCCCAATAGCGGCTATCATTACTATGGTCACGATTATCGCCCATCATAAAATATTCTCCCTCCGGCACCACAAATTCCTTTTCAAACTGCCTACCACGTGGGTCATGAAAAATATCATGTGTCACATCACCTAATTGTTCATGCAATAATACGACATTAGCTGGTACACTTTCCTCAAGGCTACCATCTCGTGGCCCTGCTGTCATCGTTACTGGTTCACCATTAACATACACTGTCTTATCAAAATAACCAATCGTATCGCCTGGTAAGCCAATCACACGCTTAATATAATCTACTTCTGGATTTTTTGGGTAGCGAAACACCATCACATCGCCCCGTTCTGGCGAGCCCGTCTCTAAGATCCGTGTATGTGTAACTGGCAAGCGCACACCATAAGCAAATTTATTGACTAGGATAAAATCACCAATATGTAGTGTCGGTAGCATTGAGCCCGACGGGATCCGAAACGGCTCCACAATAAATGAACGAATCACTAACACGGCTAATACAATGGGAAAAAATGCACGGGCATATTCCACCACCGTTGGCTCTTGAATCCCTGATGTGCGTCGCTTTTTTGCAAAAAACACACTATCAATCAGCCATACGACACCCGTAATTGCAACTAATAACACCATCAACAATGGAAAACTCAAATCTAACCCCTTATTTATTCAACTGCAATACCGCAAGAAATGCCTCTTGCGGCACATCGACTTTACCCACGGACTTCATGCGTTTCTTACCTGCTTTTTGTTTTTCTAATAATTTACGTTTTCGCGACACATCGCCACCATAACACTTTGCAATTACATTTTTACGCAATGCTTTAACCGTTGCCCGCGAAATAATATTGCCACCAATCGCCGCTTGAATCGCAATATCAAACATCTGACGTGGAATCAGCTCTTTCATCTTTTCAACCAAAGCCCGACCACGAGACAAGCTGATATCTTTATGAACAATTAACGACAAGGCATCGACGCGCTCACCATTAATCAAAATGTCTAACTTCACCAAATTAGCCGGTTCAAACCGCACAAAATGATAATCCAAAGACGCATAACCCCGACTCACTGACTTAATGCGATCAAAGAAATCAATCACCACCTCATTCATCGGCAACTC
>VAPK010309006.1_pt1 | contig 11078 bp, 9 predicted proteins | sample 3395031 | NCBI WGS metagenome assembly VAPK01 (sample SAMN08290443, study PRJNA428436) | hydrothermal vent metagenome | isolation source: Deep-sea hydrothermal vent chimney 1 | place: Pacific Ocean: Juan De Fuca Ridge
TCACTGGCACTTTTACCCTCTATTGTTGCAAGGATCCCATGTAATACCATGGTAATAATTCGACTGCCACCGGGTGTGCCGATGATCGCAAGCTTATCTTCACTTTCAATAAAGGTAGGGCTCATACTGGATAACATACGTTTACCCGGCTCGATTGCATTCGCTTCTGCACCTACTAAACCGTACACGTTCGGGACACCCGGTTTGGCCGAGAAGTCATCCATTTCATCATTCAATAACACACCTGTACCAGTGGCAACAAAACCGGAACCAAATGGATAATTAACCGATAACGTTGCCGAGACGCGGTTACCTTGTTTATCTAAAATTGAAAAATGTGTTGTATGATTACCACCCGAGGTATCTGCTACGCCTTTTAAACTACTACTCGGCGTGGCTTTTTCAAAATCAATTTTTTGCTGTAATGACTTTGCATAGCTTTTACTAATTAATTTTTTAACTGGCACATTAACAAAATCTGAGTCGCCCAAATATTCTGCACGATCACGATAAGTACGACGCATCGCTTCAACAATAATGTGTACACGATTTGTTTCTGAAAGTTGTTCGATATTATAAAATGATAAAATATTCAGCATTTCAGCTAAAGCAATACCACCCGATGAAGGTGGCGCAACAGAAGTTAAACGATAACCCTGGTATTCACTCACAATTGGTTGACGTTCTTTTACTTTATATTCTTTTAAGTCTTTTAAACTCCAGATACCACCGGCTTTGTTATTACTGCTTACTAATTTTTTTGCTACTTCACCAGCATAAAAACCTTTATGTCCATAGCTCGCTATTAATTTTAAAGTCTTTGCTAATTCAGTTTGTTTGATAACATAACCTAACGGTGCAACCTTACTATCCTTTAAAAAAATCTTTGCGGCATCTTTTGATGCTTGTAAAGCCTTTAAACGAAAACCTGACATACGCCGGTAATGTTCTGTTACCACAAATCCTTTTTCTGCGGCACGAATAGCCGGAGCCAATGTTTCTTTTAAAGATAAACGTCCATATTTTTTTGCAATATGTACAAGTGCAGCAGGCTCACCGGGTATAGCCGCAGCCAAAGCACCATTAACAGACAAGCCAGGGACAACATTGCCCTTTTTATCCAAATACATATTTCGTGTTGCTTTCAATGGTGCAACTTCACGACCATCGATCATAATATCTTTTTTATTTTTATTGACATGTAATAACCAAAAACCACCGCCGCCAAGACCCGAGCTATAAGGCTCAACAACGGCAAGTGTTGCACTAACAGCAACAGCGGCATCAAAAGCATTGCCACCTTTTTCCAGAATTTCAAAACCGGCTTGAGTTGCAATGGGATGTGCTGAAGCAATCGCAGCTTGTGAAGGATTGTTTTCGGATGCAAACAGTGCTGAAGAAAAAATAAGAAATGAAAATATAAGACTGACTTTAGACATAAATTTTCCTAAGTAACTCAGTCATTGCGAGTGAATAACATGACCGCGGCAACCCCGTAATAAATCGCTCTTTTTAGGAGATTGCTTCGCCAGAAAAGCCATGGCTCGCAATGACGTAAGGGTGTCATTGTATAATGATAAAGCACAAAAAAGCCTCTTAACGAGGCTTTCATATTATTCTTTATTCCGCTACTAACTTCTCATATTTTAGCTGAAGCGTTTCTTTTGATTCTTCGTTATCCGGATCAACCAAAATACAATCGACCGGACAAACATCTATACAGGTTGGCTCATCAAAATGACCTACACATTCAGTACATAAGCTTGGATCGATTTCATAAATCTCATCACCTTGAGTGATAGCACCATTTGGGCACTCAGGCTCACAAACATCACAATTTATACATTCATCATTAATCAGGAGAGACATGGAAAAACTCCGTTATGGGGGTTGGGCTTCAAACAACTTAAATTAAGTCGCGTATATTAGCGTATTCTGTTGTTTAATGCAGTAGCAACTTGCTCATGTACAAATGGCGAAACATCGCCGCCTAAAGACGCTATTTCCCGCACTAAACTGGAGGAAATGTAGCTATATTGCTCGGCTGGGGTTAAAAACAGGGTTTCAATCTTCTCATTTAGGTGACGATTCATGCTCGCGAGCTGAAATTCATACTCAAAATCCGAAACGGCACGTAAACCACGTAAAATCACCTGGGCATTCTGATTTTTCACAAAATCGACCAAAAGCCCGTCAAACTGAATAACCTCAACATTCGGCATATCCGCCAACACATCTTTCGCCAGAGAAACGCGCTCATCGACGCTAAAAACGGACTTCTTAGCGCCACTTTGACCACCCGTTGCAACTGCCAGAATTACACGATCAAAAATACGTGCTGCGCGCTGAACCAGATCGCTGTGTCCATTTGTAATGGGATCAAATGTGCCTGGATAAACTGCGGTTATTTTCACTGTGGGAAGCCTTTTTCAAAATCATTTAATATAGACATTTTAGCGTATTGTTTGGCTGAATTTGCACTTTATGTACCTATTTTTAATGATTTTGATACGCAAAAATTGCGTGTGTATCTTGTTTGATACGCAAATTCTGGCTTAGGTGGATATCTGTTAGCGCTGCGTCGGCCTGAAGTATGTAGCCTAGATGAAATGAAATGTAATCCGGGGAAAGTTAATACCTTATCATCCCGAATTCCGCTACGCTTCATCCAGACTACAAAAAATTAACATCGCTGGAATAAAAAATAATTCACTTCACCAGCGGTTTTTTCTTTTAGTTGTTTCCAATTTTCCGGTAATTCCGGCAATGATTGACGTTTTTCAATTTCTAAATACAACATTGCATTATCAGCAAGCCAACCATTCGCTTCTAATAACGGTACAACCTTTTGCATAAAATCTAAATGATAAGGTGGGTCAAGAAAAACCAGGTCATATATCCTGGCTTCCGTGTTTATAAAATTATCATGGCTTAAAAATTTAACACCATCCATTTGTAAAACTTCAGCTTTGTCATTTGCATTTAATAATTCCAGGTGATCTTGCAAGGTCTGAATCACTTTTTTATGGCTATCAACAAAAGTAGTAAATGCTGCACCGCGTGACAAAGCTTCTAAACCCAACGCACCACTGCCGGCAAATAAATCCAGACAACGTGCGCCATGGATCATTGGTGCTAACCAATTAAAAATTGTTTCACGAACACGATCAGGAGTCGGTCTTAAATTTGGCGCATCGGGAAAACGAAGTTTCCGCCCACGCCATTCGCCACCAATAATACGAAGTTGATTGAAATCTTTAACCATTATATTTAATTAGAACTTTCTTTTGTTCCGACTGTAACAGTAAACATTTTTTCCGGATTTATACGGCGTTTTAATGTTTCTTTAATCTGCGCCAGACTCACTGCTTCAATATTCTTATTGAAATCTTTTAAATAACTCAAAGGAAGTTTATAAAAACCAATCATCGCTATATAACCGGAAATATCACTGTTGCTATCAATACGTAATGGGAAACCACCGGTAATATTTTTCTTTGAATGCAACAATTCTTTTTCTGTTGGGCCATTCTCAATATAATCATTTAGCGTTTCTTTTAAAACTTTCATCGCTTCATCTGTTTGTTTATTACTGGTTTGCATGCCAATAATAAAAGGGCCACGTCGTAATAAAGGCACAAAGTAGCTATAGCTACTGTAGGCAAGACCGCGCTTCTCACGAATCTCTTCCATTATTCGAGAACCAAAACCACTACCACCTAAGATATGATTTGCTACATAAAGCGTAAAATAATCTTTATCTTTTCGATATATGCCTGGCTGCCCCATAATAATATGAGTTTGAGAAGAAGGAAATTCATGATGAACGGAGGATGCTGCAAGCAGATCTTTTACTACAGGTAACTCTGCGGCCACTTCACCAGCAGGTAACTTTCCTACTATTTCCTCAGCGAGAGACTCTGCTTTTTTTCTATCAACATCGCCGACTATTGTTACTAATGCATTTTTTGCCACGTAGTACTTTTTATAAAACTTAACTAAATCCTGGCGACTTAATTTTTTTATACTTTCTTCTGTTCCAATTCCGGGTAAAGCATAAGGGTGATTTCCAAATAATCCTTTATAAAATTTCTCACTCGCAATGGTTCCTGGTGATTGCTTGCGTCCTTCAAAACTGATTAACCGTTGTTTTTTTACTCGATCAAATTCTTTCTTGTCAAAGGTAGGCGCATTAATTATTGCTTGCATCGTAGTAACAGATTTCGTTAACCATTTATCATCTGTTAACGTTCTTAAGCTTATTTCAGCGTTATCTTTTGATGCACCTGCACTAAAACGTGCACCAACACTATCAAAACGATCTGAAATATCGTCAACAGTTAATATTTTGTTGCCTAGTTTTGCACCATGACTCAATAAGCTATTTGTTAAACTTGCGATTCCCGGCTTGTTATCATCGCGAACACTGCCCGCATCAAAAATAGCCTGAATATCAACCATAGGTAATTCCGGCGCATACACATACAAAACTCTCACACCATTTTGGGTTTTCCATTCCTGAATATTTACTGTCTTGCTGGATTCAGTTGAGCTAACTTCTTTTGATGCTGAGTCGGGTAGAAAAATAAAAATTAATGCTGCAATAATAACGAGCGCATAAATAATTAAAGCTTTTTTATTTGTAGGTAACATTTCTGTACTCTTTGTGATGTTCTTAAATTAGTTTTTATTAATGACGACCAGCAGAAGTGGCTCGACGTTTTTTCGTGGTTAACGGTTGAGGGTCTAATACCGCAACCGTTAAAGTATCTTTAACCAGGTATTTTTTTGCCACTTTTTGAATTTGCTCTGCTGTTACCTGGCGAATGCGTTTTGTATATTCATCATTCAAACGCCAGTCCAGTCCAACTGTTTCTAACATGCCAATTTGCATCGCCTGATAAAAAACAGAATCTTTCTCATAAACTTTTTCTGCTATTGCTTGCGCTTTGATTCGTTCCAGTTCTTTTGTCGTCACAAGCTCTTGTTTTATTTTTTCAATCTCTTTGTTAATCGCGGCTTCCAACTGCTCAACGGTATAACCTGCAGCTGGCGTACCATCAATTAAAAACAATTCATCTAAACGTGAAAATAATCCGTAACCCGTATCTGCACTTACTGCGATTTGTTGTTTACGAACCAACGATTTAGAAAAACGAGAACTACTTCCGCCGCTTAATACATAAGCTAAAACATCTAAAGCAAAGGGTTCCCAATCTTCTTTTGCTGTTTTGTATGACGGAACTTTATAGCCCATCACCATATACGGTAAACGTGCCGGTGCCTTAACAGTAATGCGGCGCTCACCTTTTTGCTCTGCATCTAAACGTGGTTTTGTTGCAGAAATATTTGAAGGCTTGAGTTTAGCAAAATATTTTTTTGCCAGTTCAAATACATCTGCAGCATTAACATCACCTACAACAACCAGGGTGGCATTGTTTGGCGCATAAAACTTTTCATACCACTCTCTAAGATCAGACACCTGCATATTTTCTAAATCATTCATCCAGCCAATAATCGGTTGGTTATAAGGATTATTTGTAAATGCGGTAGCATAAAATTGCTCTGAGGTTAACGCGCTGGCTTTATCTTCTGTGCGCATACGACGTTCTTCCATTACCACTGCGACTTCTTTTTTAAATTCTTCTTCAGGTAAAGTCAGGTTGCGCATACGATCTGCTTCCATTTCAAAACTGACTTTTAAACGGCTTTTTTCTAACTGTTGAAAATAAGCAGTAAAATCTTTACCGGTGAAGGCATTTTCACGTCCACCATTTTCAGCAATAATGCGCGAAAATTCACCGGAGGCATGTTTTTTAGTGCCTTTGAACATCATATGTTCTAAAACATGTGAAACCCCGGTAATACCGCTGTGCTCATAACTACTGCCCACTTTATACCAAACCTGAGAAACAATAACGGGCGCTCGATGATCCTCTTTAACCAGCACTTTCATGCCGTTAGCCATTTTAAATTCATGAACTTCGCCTGACGCAGCGAAAGCCAGGTTAGCAACAAATACACTTGCTACCACCAATTGCAGATAACCCAATAACCGTATTCTCATTAAATCTTTTCCTTTTGTTACTTTATATTTAACCACCACCCTTTTACCTCGTCATTACGAAGGAATGACGGAGGGGCAAGTAAATGATAGGATAGCCTTTTATTTAACCTATTTCACAACAATTTCTACGACCGATAATTCAATGTTTAGTTTCCTAAAATCAAAAAAAGATAAAAATTCTCCCTCAGAAGAACACAACAATGAAGCTGAGCACTCCGTTGAAGATACAGCTGAAAATCTCTCTGAAACTGAAAACTCTGGCGAAGAAAATAAGCAGGAACCGACTGCCGTTGAGAATAAGAAAAAACCGGGAGGCTTCTTTTCCCGACTCAAACAAGGATTAAGCCGAACTCGTCATGGCTTAACGGATGGATTAGCAAATGTCGTGCTTGGTGCAAAAACCATTGATGACGACTTAATGGAGCAAATTGAAGATCTCCTGATCACCGCCGATCTCGGTATGGAAGCTACCACTCGCATCAGCCAGAACATATTGCAAAAAATCTCACGCAACGAGTTAAAAGATCCCCAGGCATTATTCGCCTCCTTACATGACGAAATGCAGGATATTCTTAGTGCCAGCGAACACCCACTTGTTATTCCAGAGCAAGATACTCCTTTTGTTATCCTGGTGATCGGTATTAATGGTGCGGGCAAAACCACTACTATTGGTAAAATGGCAAAACGTCTGCAAAATGAAGGTAAATCGGTCATGTTAGCCGCAGGTGATACCTTCCGTGCCGCAGCCGTTGAACAACTCCAGGTTTGGGGTGAACGTAATGATATTCCCGTCATCGCTCAACGTAATGGTGCCGACAGTGCCTCGGTTATTTATGATGCACTTGAATCTGCAAAATCAAGAAATATTGATGTTTTAATTGCCGATACCGCAGGCCGATTACATACCCAAACTAATTTAATGGAAGAATTGAAAAAAGTAAAACGGGTAATGGGCAAAATTGATAAAAACGCCCCACACGAAGTCATGCTGGTACTCGATGCTGGGACTGGCCAAAATGCTTTAATTCAGGCTGAACAATTTCATCAAGCAATGGAAATTACCGGTGTTACCCTCACCAAACTTGATGGCACCGCCAAAGGTGGCGTTATTTTTGCGATAGCGCATAAATTGGGTTTACCGATTCGTTTTATAGGCGTGGGTGAAGCCATTGAAGATTTACGCGTCTTTGAAGCGAATGATTTTGTTGATGCCTTGTTTGATAAAAGTGACTAAATATATTTTTCTCTTCTATCGACAAATACCTGTGTTCTTTACCCTGCCTGTGGTAAAAATAAGCTCTAATAATAATTAAATTAAAGACTTATGATTCGTTTCGTTAATGCCAGTAAACGCTATAGCAGCGGCTTTGATGCACTGCAAAATGTGAGCTTTCACATGGCACCAGGGGAAATGGCTTTTTTAACCGGCCATTCAGGTGCGGGGAAAAGTTCACTGTTAAAACTTGTCGCTTTGTTAGAGCGTTCGAGTCGCGGTCAGGTCATTGTTAATAACCAAAACCTGAGTAAAGTCCCGCGCCGTCGTATCCCCTATTTTCGCCGTAACATCGGCATTATTTTTCAAGACCACCAGCTTCTATTTGATCGTACCGTTTACGATAATGTCGCACTACCTTTAATTATTGCCGGCTTTTCACATCGAGAGATTGGTAAACGGGTTCGGGCAGCACTGGATAAAGTTGGCTTGCTGGGTAAAGAAAAAAAATACCCCATTACATTATCTGGTGGTGAGCAACAGCGTGTTGGTATTGCACGCGCAGTTGTTAACAAGCCCCCACTTATACTTGCAGATGAACCCACTGGTAATTTAGACCCGGAACTTTCAGCCGAAATTATGAGCTTATTCCAGGACTTTAGTCATGTTGGTGTTACTGTTTTAGTTGCGACCCATGATATTGCTTTAATCTCCAGGCTTCCTCACCGTTTATTAACGCTGAAAGATGGAAAGCTTATTAATGACTCTCAGCCTGCAGCATGAAAAAACAACGCGATACACAAGCCCGTCCTGACTTAATAACGTTATTTCGTTCTTACTTTATTCGCCACATCCAGGTATTTTTTTACAGCCTTGGCCAGTTAAGTCGTGCTCCCGTTTCCACATTAATGACCTGCATGGTGATCGGTATTGCCCTGGCCTTGCCCGCGGGACTGTATACACTACTAAAAAATGCACAACAATTGAGTGGCGACTGGGAAAGTACCGCACAAGTTTCTGTTTTTCTTAAAAAGAATATTCGTGCAAAACAGGCACAAAAATTAAAAGCAGATATTCAGCGCTGGCCTGATGTTATTTCAGTGCATTACATTAGTCGTAAACAGGCATTAAAAGAATTCCAGGCACTCTCTGGTTTTGGTGATGCATTAAAAGCCTTAAAATCAAATCCACTGCCTTCGGTCTTAATCGTTAAACCAAAATTATCATCCAGTAAAAACGAACAAGCGACTCAACAATTACTCAATAAACTTCGCAATCTAAGACAAACAGATAAAGCACAACTCGATATGCAATGGGTACGCCGACTCTATGCGATTATGAACATTGTCGAACGAGGCGTACTTATTCTTGGATTGTTACTCGCTCTGGCTGTTTTGCTGGTAGTCGGCAACACCATTCGCTTAGCCATTCAAAACCGACGCAAAGAAATTGTCGTAATGAAGCTCATTGGTGGTACCGATGCCTTTATACGCCGTCCTTTTCTTTATACCGGTTTTTGGTACGGCCTGTTCGGCGGCATTATTGCGTGGCTACTGGTAAGTTTTACCATGCTCAGCATCAGCACCCCTATCGAAAAACTCACCACACTTTATCAAAATCAATTTGAGCTTAACCATATGTCGTTTTTTACCACTTTAATCCTACTTGCCCTTAGCGTTTTTCTGGGATTGGTGGGCTCGTGGTTTGCTGTAGGACGCCATTTACGAGATATTGAACCACAATAATTTTTTCCATTTACAGCGTTTTTTTCCAACTAAACCCCTAAATAAACTAAACTTTATCCTCTCAATTACCGATAATAACTAGACACACTTATTTTGCATGAAAGATACATTAAACCTATGAATGAAAAAACAACTCGTATCCTTGTCGTAGACGGCTCAACCGTGTCTCGTCAAATTTTATCGCGAATCTTACAAGATGAAATGGAGCGGGTTGAAGTCGAAAACTGCAAAAGCGGTAACGAAGCCATTCAAAAACTTAAGGAAAATAGTTACGATCTCATCACGACAGCGCTGATGTTGCCTGATATCGACGGATTAGCCTTATGTAGCAACATTCGAAACTCCAACACGCATAAATATACTCCTGTTATTGTTGTTTCTGGTGATGCTGACGAACGCCTGTTACAGGAAGGTTTTAAAGCGGGTGTTACCGATTATTTCGATAAATCCAATGGCTACAAGGCCTTTGGTGATTTCATAAAGTCCTTTATACAGCGGACTTCCAGCCTGGTCGGGCATGTCTTATTTATTGAAGACAGTAAAACGGCCGCTGCTGTTATTTGTAAAATTCTGGAAAAACATGGTTTAAAAGTAACCCATACCGACTCTGCCGAACGCGCTATGGAGCTGCTAAAATTGCAGTACGACAAGGAAAATACAGATGATCCATTTGACCTCGTAATTACCGACTTTTATCTTAAAGGTGAGCTCACCGGCGGCGACTTACTCTATGCAATTCGAACCCGTTTTCATTATTCGCAACAAGAATTGCCTGTATTAGTGGTCACCGGAAACGACGACAAAGAAACACAGGTTGAAGTTTTTCACGCTGGCGGCAACGACTTCGTAACCAAGCCGATTATCGAAGAAGTCATCATGGCCAGAATTCGACTGCTTTTATTAATCCGCCATCAATTTGAAGCCTTAAAACAACAAGCTGAAAACATGCGTTGGATAGCGGCAACAGATAGCCTCACTGGCGTTCGCAGCAAACGCTACCTCATAGATAATGGTGAAGACTATATTGCAAACAGCGCAAATCAGCCTGTTTGGGCGATACTGATAGATATTGATTTCTTTAAAAAAATCAACGATACCCTTGGCCATATTACCGGAGATCATGTTTTAGCTGAACTTGGTGCGAAATTGAATAAAGCATTCCCTAACGACATGGTGGTGCGATTTGGTGGTGAAGAATTCTCGATACTGATGATTAATAAGAGCAAGGCAGAAGCCCTGAAAAAAGCCGAAACATTACGTAAAGATATTGAAAAATTAAACCCAGCTGATGTCAAAATCACCATCAGTATTGGTCTCGCCAGCATGCAAGATCACCCTGAATCTGATCTAACTCAAATATTAGCCCTGGCAGATAAAGCCCTGTACCACTCAAAAGAAACCGGGCGAAACCGTGTTTCTATCAACCTGCCTGAAGGTATAAAACTCTCTATTCTGCACAAAGATTAAACACATAACCCTACAAATAATATAATTACTTTAATAAAATCAATAGTTTACAAATATTAACAAATTGAACTTATTCAAATATTGGCACTCTTACTCTACGAGTGCTAATATTGGTTAGTGCTTATATATTGATTCAGAAACCAAGGGGTTTGGACATGAGCAAAAGTCTTCAATTACAGTTTGCAGTATCATCAGGTAGCCTGGAGTCTTACTTATCGGCTGCGCGAAACATTCCTATTCTCAGTGCAGAGGAAGAACGCGAACTTGCTGTACAGCTACAGGATCATGGCGATCTTGAGGCAGCACAAAAACTGGTTTTATCACACCTTCGTTTTGTTGCGCACGTTGCTCGCAGTTACAGCGGTTACGGCCTGGCGCTAGCTGATCTGGTTCAGGAAGGTAACATCGGTTTAATGAAAGCGGTTAAACGCTTTGATCCGACTGTAGGTGTGCGTTTGATTTCATTTGCCGTTTACTGGATTCGTGCCGAAATTCATGAATACATATTACGTAACTGGCGCATCGTTAAAGTTGCAACCACTAAAGCGCAACGTAAATTATTCTTTAACTTACGTAGCAAAAAGAA
>VAPK010106891.1_pt1 | contig 11070 bp, 6 predicted proteins | sample 3395031 | NCBI WGS metagenome assembly VAPK01 (sample SAMN08290443, study PRJNA428436) | hydrothermal vent metagenome | isolation source: Deep-sea hydrothermal vent chimney 1 | place: Pacific Ocean: Juan De Fuca Ridge
GAGGCCGGTCGAGGGCCTCTCCCAGGCCGGTGAACGCTGCGACCTCCTCGATCTTGTCTTCGACGTCCTCCGCACTCATCCCGAGCGCCATACAGCCGATCCTGATGTTCTTCCATCCTGATGCCGCAGGCAACAGCATCGCACCCACACCGAGCAGTTTTGGCTCAGCCGACACCAGGATCTCACCGGAGGTCGGGGGGAGAAGACCGGCGATGGCCGAGAGCAACGTGGACTTCCCTGAGCCGTTCGAACCGATGATGCCGACTGCTTGCCCTTCGACGACGTCGAAACTCACTCCTTTGATGGCCCTCACGACCCGTCTGCCCGTTCCCTCGTGCTTGACGATGCGATCGCGCAGTGCCGCCCGTCGATCCTCGAAGATCTCGTAGTCGACGTAGAGGTCGCGCACGCTGAGAGAGATTGGAGCCGTCACGATCGCCCGTAACGCCACTCCGCTGCACGGAAGTATCGGAATCCGAAGAGCAGCAACCCGAACGAGACACCGATACTGATCAGGGTCGCCCGTGTGTTGATCGGAGTACCAAGGAACACCCAGCGATAGAGCTCGATGATGCGCAGGATCGGATTGAGTGAGATGACAGCCTTCGCCCATCCGCTGACGCTGTCACCGAGGTACTTCTCGATCGGGAACATCACTCCGGAGAGGTAGGTGAACAGCCGAAAGACGAACGGGATGATCTGCTGAACGTCGCGATACGCCTCGTTGAGACGGGCAGCGATGAACGCGCCGCCCAGGTTGAGGGCAATGTGGATGATGATGACCAACGGCAGCAGCAACAGGCGACGCGACAACCCCACCCCCAAAACCACGGTCATGCCGGCCAAGAGTGACAGTTCGATACCGAAGGTCATGGCACGACTGAACACCACAGATATGGGGAGCAGCGCCCGGGGGAACTTGATCGCCCGTATCAATCCCTTGTTGGCCGAGATCGATGCGGCTCCCCCGAGAACAGAGCTGGCGGTGAGCCGAAAGGCGAAGACGCCGATGGTGAGCCACAACAGGAAGTTGTCGATGCCTCTGTCGGTTCGCAGGAGCTTGCCGAAGATGAAGTAGTACACCGCAACCGTGAGCAGCGGATTCCCCAGATGCCACAGGTTGCCGAGCAACGTCGTCTTGTGCTGGGTGCGGAGCTCTTCGAGGGGGACAGCGACCGCGAAGTCGCGACGGTCCCACATATCGACCAGGTACTCCCTCGTCGGGAGCTGTGCATTGACCGATGTGAGGTGAGCAGTTGCTTGGTCGGAGTCCATCGAACCAGGTACCTCTCGTCGGAACCACGAACGACACCCCACGCTACTACCAGGTCGTCGATAGAGGCTCTCGAGCATCTCGCCGTCGGGGGAGGCCACACCGTTCCTTGGATGAAGTGCGACCGTCGGGTGATCGATGCACGATCGCTCTACGCTCGGATCGCAGATCCAGGAGAGAAGGTTGTTCATGGGACAGATCGAGGATCGATTGCTCGAGTTGGGGATGGACCTGCCTCCAGAGGTCCGGGTGCCTCCAGGGGTCGTACTCCCCTTCGCCTTCGTGAACGTCCGGGACGATCGCGCCATCATCTCGGGGCATGGGCCTCAATCTCCCGACGGCTCGATCGCACCGCCGTTCGGTCAGGTCGGCCAGGAGGTCTCGCTCGACGAGGCCGTGGCAGCAGCCCGCCTTACGGCCCTGTCCATGCTCGGATCACTTCATCGAGAACTCGGCACACTCGACCGGATCGCAGGCTGGTATCGGGTGTTCGGCATGGTCAACTCGGCTCCCGGCTTCGACCGTCAGCCGGCGGTCATCAACGGATTCTCCGACCTGATCCTCGATGTGTTCGGGCCTGAAGCAGGGCGGCATGCCCGCTCCGCCGTCGGGATGGCAGCACTGCCCTTCGGCATCCCGGTCGAAATCGAAGCAGAGGTCGCCCTTCGATAGCCGCTCATGGCCCATCCAGTCGCAGTAGGCGCCGGCTCGGAATCACGATCTGTCTCACGTTCCATCTCAGGGTCCCCAAAGTGAGCTTCATCCACTCCCTGCCGTAGGCAGGCAAGCCGCACATTCACCGCGGAGCACCGCTGTCATCGAGATCGTCTGTTCTTCGATTGGCCGCGGTGAATGTGCAGTTCCTGCCAATACGTGCCATTCGGCCCTACCGGATTCTGGCAGGAAGACGATAGTCGGCTGTGGGGCATCCATTGGACTGGCAATCGGTCGCGGACCATCGCGTCGACGGCTCGACCAGAATCTGGAGAGGACCCCGTGACTACTCGGATCCCGTTTACGACCCTTCTCACCGTACTTGTCGCCACAATCATGATCTCGACGAGCATGACACCAGTCGAGGCAGAAGCTGGAGAGGGTGAGGCCGCCGGGACTCCCCCCGCCACACAACTCTCACTCGATGCGCTACTCGCTGCCACACCAGCAGACATACCCGACACCGATGCTGACGGCCTACCCGATTCCGTTGAAGCCGTGTTCGGTACCTCGGCAGATGAGCCTGATTCCGACCTCGATGGACTCGATGACCGCTTCGAACTCGAGCACGGTCTCAACCCGACCGACCTCGACTCGAACAGCGATGGCCTTCCCGACAACCTCGAGTTGCAGGGACCGGCCGACCTCGACGACGACGGTGTGCCCAACGAATGGGATGACGACAACGACAACGATGGTGTTCGGGACGGATTCGACCTGGCTCCCAACGCCAGATCGAGTTTCACAAGCAAGTACACGATCGATGTGACAACGACGGGACAAGCCACGTACCTCGATTTCCAGGTGCGTCCTCTCGATAGCACCCACCTCACCCTTGGAGGCTCTGCCTGGGATTGGCCATGGGACGATCAAGGCTTCATCCGTGACCTCGTCGACGCCGCCGATGCATCCGATGTCGTCATCCATCCGATGCTCCAACTCCAGGCCGCAGACGGCCCGGAACAGGCCGACGTCGAGAGCTACGGCATCGTTTCTCTACCTCCAAACGAGTCCGCAGGCGATTCGCCGGACGACTGGAAGGTGCTGGTACCGCTACTTCCCGTTGTCGACAACGGAGACGTCGTGGCGTTCTCAGGCAGGATGTTCTACCCGAAGGGGACCTACCCCGCGATGACCACGGTGGAGCTGGTCTGGGTCGTCCAGGGACCCATCGACTCATACTCAGCATCCGTTGCGGCCGAGGCCGTCGACGAAGCAAGGAAGGGCGAGATTCAAAGCAAGGTGGGCTGGCCTCCACCCATCGGGGGGACACTCACGAGCAACTCGGCGAGCTGCATCGTGGATGCAGTTGCAGTGGCGCCGCTGGCCGATCCGGCCGGGTACGAACTCGAGTACCGCTGCGAGGAGCCCCTCAGCGATGGCGCGCAGTTCACGCCGGGCGGTAGCTATGAGTACCTGGTCGACGGGACAACCATCACAGGCGTGACAGACACCGTTCCCATCACTGAGGCATCGACGATCATCGCCCGGTACCGGGAGGAGTTCATGCTCACCGGTCTCGAGGCGACTGAGAACCTCGATATCGAGCTCGGTGTCGTGTACGGCGACGATCCCGAGCAGGTGATCGGCGCGGGGTTGACCCTTGACTATGAGTACCTGAGGAGCCAGAACTCGTTACCCGCAGCTATCGCGAAGTTCGCAGATCTTGGCCTCGGAGGGATGCATGCCGTCACTGAGTCTGTGGATCACGTCGACGCCGCGTTGATGCGAGGAACCGAGATACTCGACAGCGCATTCGAAGGAGTCAAACCGGTCTTCACCATCGTCGGGGAGCGGTCGACGACACGGGGACCGGCCGAGTGGGTCACCGGCGTTCCTCTACAAGCAGCAACCGACCTCACGATCGATCTGAGCGACCAGAGTTTCACTGTCACCACAAAGTCGATGGCACTGGAGTGGTACGACCAGTCGAAGAGGACCATCACCGGCGATTTCCTGGTGGACCTGGAACAGTGGAATCTCTCCCCCGGAGTCTTCGACGATGTCGCCATGCTCACCCTCCTTTGGACGGCAGGCGAGACCCACGTGACCAACGTCGGCGGCAGTCCCGTCCCGTACAAGACTCCAGAGGCGGTCTCGGTGCTTACCTGGATTGAAGCTGGCACCGTCCTCTCCGCCGACGGTAGGGCCGTGGCTGTGGCGTTGGACACCGGTTTGAGCAGCTGGCGCTACGTCCCCGAGCTGAGCAGCGGTGGGCTGAGCAAGGGCCTCAAGGGGATGAGCATCACCTCGATCGAGAAGCTCAAAGTGACAATCCGTGACGTCTGGGCGGTCGTGGCGATGGACAAGACCCCTCTCGGCAAAGTGTCGAAATTCGGGAAGTTCCTCAAGGGCGCGGCCGTAGTTGGGAGGATTGCCGAGGCCATCGGCTTGGTGACCGGCGTTGTGCAATGGGGCACGATCTGGGCTTCGTCGGGATGGACCATCGGCGGCTTCATCGCAGGCTATGGAGCGTTCTACATCTACGCCCTCACCGCTGCTGTCTTCTTTGTACTGGGCTCGCTCGAGGCGATCTGCGCGGCGACGGTCGGTGTGGGGTGCGCTGTGGCCGGGGTAGTCGGTGTGGTCCTGGCGGCGTTGGGAGGATTGGTCCTGTTGTTGGACTTCATGTTCAAGTGGGGTTGGTGGAACAGGTTCGAAGCCTGGTGGAATTCCCTGTGGTCCGAGAGAACCTGGCCGCTCGTAGACCTCACCTTCGACTACACCCGGTCTCCTGCACTGCGTATTGGGGACCTCGACGACAACGGCCTCGACATCGGTGACGAGATCCGACTCGAGGCCGAAACACGCCGCACGCACATGGCGCAGAAGGGATACGCGCTCGCCAGCGACATGTGGTTCAGCGGCATCTTCCCCGGCATGGTCGCAGACGCGTGCGCAGCCGACGCGAACGGCGTCGTCTCGTGTCTTCCCACGAACGCATGCACCGGATCCCCCGGCGAGTCGAGTTGCTCGGGGGATATTGCCGATATCTCGGAGACACGCACAGATCTCCAGACGATCTTCGATCCTGAAGCGATCTGGGACTTCGTAGCTGCCGGATACCCGAGCGATCTCAACTACCGCTGTGACCAGATGCAGGACGGGAACGTGACCGATTGTTGGATCACCGTTGACTCGCGCCTGGATCTCGTTGCCACGCCAAAGGTCGAGAGTGTCGACTTCCAGTTGAAGGCCGGCACCGCCTACAACGGGCAGATCATGGTCTACCACGAGCCACCCTGGTGGAAGTTCCAAGATCCGTGGCGATCCCTCGACTCGATCGGTGATGACGGCAGCGAGAACATGGAGACCATCCACCTCGATGTTCTTCCGGCGAACATCGCCGATTTCGTGACCTGGCCGGTGCTGACCGCTCTCGATTCGGACCGCGACGGCCTCCCCGACGGAAACGACCCCAACTCCGGTATGTACGACACCGACAGCGACGGACTGAGCGACCGTTTCGAGCGGGACCTCGGTACCAGTCCGACTCATCCCGATACGGATGGTGATCTGATCCCCGATGGTCAAGAAGTGCGTGATGGAACCAACCCCCGAGACGCCGACACCGACGACGACACGATGCTCGATGCAGACGAACTACTCGGTTGGCAGATCGAGATCGAGTACTTCGGTACCACCTTCACCACCAAGGTGGAGTCGGATCCTCTCTACGTAGATGCCGACAACGACGACTTGACCGACATGGAGGAGCGATTGCTCGGAACGAATCCGAACGCTTGGGACTCCGACGGTGACGGCTTCCGCGATGGACCAAATACGGATCCCGTCACGGACGATGACACCTACACCACTGCGGCAGACACGGCTCTCACCGTCCCAGCGCCCGGCCTCCTCGAGAACGACGTCGACAACGAGCAAGACCCCATCCGTGTTGCCACGCTCGACACGACGGCAACTTCGGGCTCCGTCGTTTGGAGCACCGACGGTGCCTTCACCTACGATCCCGATGGCGAGTACGACTCCCTCGGGGCAGGTGAACAGGCGAGTGATTCGTTCATGTACACACTTGCCGACGGCCGTGGCGGGGAGGACACAGCCACGGTCACCATCGTCGTCATCGGTACCGATACCGATGACGACGATGGAGGGATCGGTCCACCACCCACCTTTGTCGACGACGATGCCTCCATCTTCCAAGCCGACATCGAAAGGCTCGCCGCCGCAGGCATAACCAAGGGATGTAACCCACCGACAAACGACAGATTCTGCCCGGACAGCAACGTCACCAGAGGCCAAATGGCAGCCTTCCTCCACCGAGCACTTGAATAGGGTGAATCAGCCCGGGACACACTTGCCGGGTTGCCGGGTGCCATCTGCATCACAGCAGAACTCGTGGTCCCTTGCCGGATCGAATTCGCTGTGTGGGTCCACTACATGTGCTCACTCTGGATCGGAGAGAGGCACGAGTCCCAACGGTGCACTCGACGCGATGGATTTGGAGGCTCGCGGAGTGTCGTCAGCGGGTTGCGTCGATGGCGGCCCAGATCCTGGCCGGAGTGAGAGGCGTGTCGAGATGGCGAATCCCGAACGGTGAGAGCGCGTCGATGACGGCGTTGACCACGGCCGGGGTCGATCCGATCGTCCCTGCCTCACCGACACCTTTGACCCCGAGAACGTTCTCGGGCGTGGGCGTCTCCGTGTGGTCCACGTCCAAGGACGGGAGCGACGACGCGGTCGTGATGCGGTAGCTGGCGAGGTTCCCTGTGAGCGGATAGGCATCGTCGTAGAGGACCTGCTCGAAAAGTGCCTGCCCGATTCCCTGCACGACACCTCCGTGTATCTGCCCATCGAAGACCAGACGGTTGAGGATGGTCCCGGCGTCATCGCAGGCAACGTGTTTGAGGATACGAACCGCACCCGTCTCGGTGTCGACCTCCACGACCGACAGGTGGGTACCGAACGGGAACGTGGCTTCCTTCTGAGCCCACGTCTCCTCTCCCCGCAGACCCGGTTCCATGCCGTCGGGGAGGTTCGACGGCTCGGATGCGATCGCTGCGATCTCTCCGAGCGTCATCGCAGATGCAGGAACACCGGCGACACCGATTCGCCCATCGTCGAACTGGACGATGTCGTCGATGGATGCCTCGACGTGGTGGGCGAAGATGGTCCGTGCCTTGACGAGAACCTTCTCTCCCGCTCCGTGGACGGCCGTTCCTGCGATCTGCAGGGACCGCGAACCCATGGTCCCCCCACCGGTGGCGATCACATCGGTGTCACCCTGAGTGAAGCCGATCCGCACCATGGGGATCTTCAGGAGTTCCGAGACGAGCTGAGGGAACGTCGTCTCGTGGCCATGACCGTGGGACACCCCCGCCGAGTAGACAGTCACCGCTCCGTCGGGGTCGATCTCGACGGCACCCCAGTCCTCCCTGCCGACGCCGGCGGTGATCTCCACATACGAGCTGACACCGATCCCGAACTGAAGCCGAGTCCCGGCTTCACGCCTACGTGCCTGTTCGACCCGCAGGCTCCGGTACTCACCCATCTCGAGGGCGAGGTCGAGCGCCGCCTCGTAGTCGCCAGAGTCGTACCGCTCACCGATCGCCGTCACATAGGGGAAGTCATCCTTCGGGATGAAGTTACGGCGGCGTATCTCTGCCGGATCCATCCCTAGCTCGAGCGCCACCTGATCCATCGCACGTTCCAGGGCCATCGTCGCCTCTGGACGGCCCGCCCCGCGATAGGCGTGTACCGGCGTCGTGTTCGTCACCACGGATCGCCAGCGGAACTCGACCTTTGGGATCGCGTACGGGCCGGTCGCCATCCGGTGCGTGAACACAGGGAGGTAGGCGCCGAACTGCGGATACGCCCCGGCGTCCTGGGTCACATGGAACGAGATGCCGGTAACGACCCCATCGCGGGTCGCTCCCACCCGGACGTCCGTCGTCTGAGCCCTGCCATGGGTCATAGCAATCATGTTCTCGGAACGGGTCTCGTGCCATCGCACCGGGTGACCGAGATCAAGGGCGACCGCACCACAGATCGCTTGCTCCGGATACAGGGGGATTTTCGCCCCGAAACCTCCCCCGACATCGGGGACCTCGACACGGATCAGGTCCGTGTCGAGACCCAGGACCGTCGAGAGCGCACTCTGGTGCAAGTGGGCAGATTGGCTCGGTAGCCAGAAGTGCAAGCCACCGTCTTGACGAGGAACGACCACGGCACCGCTGGTCTCGAGGGGGACCGCGGCGAGACGCTGGTTCACGACACAGAACTCGACGACTATCTCGGCATCGGTGAGCACATCATCGACGCTCTCACCCCGGTCGTAGATGACGTTGGTCCCGAGTTGGGGGAACAGGAGCGGTGCGTTCGCGTCTGCCCCCTCCTCCGGACCGGGCACGGTCGGGAGCGGCTCAACATCCACCCACACGAGGTCCGCTGCATCTCTCGCTGCCTGCTCGGACTCGGCAACGACAACCGCCACGATGTCGCCGGCGAACCGTACACGTTGGGAAGCGATCGCCGGTCGACGGGTGATCTCATCGAGTTCGGGGGCACCGATCGGCATTGGAGCCATATCGAGGTCGCCTGCGACGTATACCCGCACCACACCCGGTGCGTCCTTCGCTGCTGCGATATCGATCTCACCGACTTCGCCGTGGGGAACGATCGATCGGACGGGCACCATCCACAAGGATCCGTCGATGTGGATGTCTTGGAGGAACTCTCCGGCACCTGTGATGAAGCGAAGGTCCTCCACTCGTTTCACGGGTCCTCCACGAAATGCTCGGCTCATCGCAGGGAGCTTACCGATGGCAGTACACGCCGAAGCTACGACAGAGCCTCGAACGCCTCGCGGATAGCGTCGGGTACCGGTGTCGGTCTCCGCGTTTCGGCGTCGATGACGACGTAGACCTCGTTGCCGCGAACGATCGTCTCCCCCGTAGCATCATCGACACTCTCCATTGAAAAGACGATCGATGTGTTGCCGAACCGCTCGATCTCGATGCTGGTGGTGACTTCCTGACCCATCCGTGCATCGCCGACGAAGTCACACTCGAGGTGAGCGACAACGAACTCGTACCCACCGTTCTCCTCGGCGAGGAACGAGATGCCGGCAGCATCGAACGCGTCGCAGAGAACATCGTCGAAGTACACGAGGTACCTCGGATTGAAGACGTGGCCGTACGCATCGACATCCCAGAATCGAATCTTGCGCCGGTATACGGGAAACCCCATGTGACCCATCGTAGACATGGCCAGCGCCGGGGATACTCGACTCCCCACAAGCCCGCATCCTGCCCGATGCTGCTGCCCCGTGTTCGTGTGCCCGGCACTTCGCTGCCCGAAGCGAGACGAATCGGGTCGACTCTGAGTCTGAGCCACCCAGCCGGCAGCATGTGTCATCATGGAGGTGACTCGACACACTCGTGACGAAACGAAGGAGACCTCATGGACCTCGAAGCGCTGCTCGGCGATGACGCTGAGGATCTACTGACGCACGAATCGACGGGTATCTCGAAAGATGACCTGGAGTTGCCCGGTCCCGATTTCATCGACCGGGTCACGGCACAGACGGACCGATCACCACAGGTGCTGCGCAACCTCCAGTCCCTCTACGATCACGGCAGGCTCGCACGCTCGGGGTACGTCTCGATCCTGCCCGTCGACCAGGGGATCGAACACTCGGCGGCGGCATCCTTCGCCCCCAACCCTGCGTACTTCGACCCAAAGAACATCGTCGAGTTGGCCATCGAAGGTGGCTGTAACGCTGTCGCAAGCACGTTCGGTGTGCTCGGTGCCGTCTCGCGACGGTATGCGCACAGGATCCCGTTCATCGTCAAGATCAACCACAACGAACTGCTGACGTATCCGGCCACATACGACCAGGTGATGTTCGGATCGGTGCAGAAGGCCTTCGATCTTGGTGCCACCGGCGTCGGTGCGACCATCTACTTCGGTTCTGAGGAATCGATGCGTCAACTCCGGGAGGTTTCTGAAGCGTTCGAGCTCGCCCACCAGCTCGGGATGTTCACCGTCTTGTGGTGCTACGTGCGCAACAGCGCGTTCACGGTAGATGGAACCAACTACGAGGCCTCAGCGGACCTGACCGGCCAGGCGAATCACATCGGCGTCACGATCGAAGCCGACATCATCAAGCAGAAACTTCCCGAAAACAACGGCGGGTACACGGCCGTCGGGTTTGGAAAGACACATCCGAGGGTGTACGAAGAGTTGACGACCGACCATCCGATCGACCTCACCCGCTGGCAGGTGGCAAACTGCTACATGGGTCGTATCGGCCTCATCAACTCCGGCGGGGCATCCTCGGGCACAGGCGACCTCGAGCAGGCGGTACGCACGGCGGTGGTCAACAAACGGGCTGGCGGAACCGGTCTGATCAGCGGCCGTAAGGCGTTCCAGCGCCCCCTTGCAGATGGCGTCGGGCTGCTGCACGCCATTCAGGACGTCTACCTGGACGAAGAGGTCACCGTCGCGTAGGTACCTCGGCCCGGAAACGAACCACGGACTGCCGAAGGGTCGGCGAGGTTGGGGGATACCGGCACCACCATTCGACCGCGTGCGTGAAGATGTCTCCATCGATGAGGCCGCCGCAGTCAAGATCAGCCGAGTTAGTCCCACGGATGTGTCATAGAGACACTCCTTGGTCTCGGAGCTCCGAAGCTGCACACGGTGCAACACGACGCGACAAGGAGTGGAGCCGTGCAACAACGCGCGGGATCATCTCTCGTTCAATGCCGGGCTTGATCAGATCGGCCTTCTCCCGATTGCGGGGCCCCTGGCGACCAATCACTACGATCACAGCCGGACGTGTCCCTCATGCGGCGAACCAACCAACCGGAGCGCGCTGCTTCCCACATCGCCACGTCACGACACACTCCGCCAGATACGTGCGGGTGTGATGGCTATCACTCTTGAGGTGTTCCCGGGCGGCCCTGTGGGTCCAGTGGTGATCGATCCTGGCTGAGCAGGCGTGTGAGGATCTCGGTTCGTGGGGTCATTCCGAGGTTCTTGGTCGTTGGCCATTCATCGATCTCGTCTCGGGCGAACTCGATCCACCGCTCGATGGCCTTGAACATCTCGATCTGGAA
>VAPK010229798.1_pt1 | contig 11070 bp, 10 predicted proteins | sample 3395031 | NCBI WGS metagenome assembly VAPK01 (sample SAMN08290443, study PRJNA428436) | hydrothermal vent metagenome | isolation source: Deep-sea hydrothermal vent chimney 1 | place: Pacific Ocean: Juan De Fuca Ridge
AATACGGAACCGGCATGTCGTGCCATCGTTCTGGTGCAACAACATGAACCGACTGCAACGCTTGCGTTTCTCAAGCAGTTGCAAAAAGCATTCTATCAGCATAATCGCAATATTACTGATCGTGATATTTTATGCGAAGAAGCAGTAAAATTCGGATTTAATGCTGAAAAATTTGCACAACTTTTTGATGCAGATGAACTCATTGCGGAAACACAAAAACATTTCGCCATCACTAAACAGGTCGGCGTGACCGGCTTCCCTACACTGTTTGCCGTCGATGATAGTGGCCAGCAGACGATGACCTCAGGATATCAGCCAGCAGAAAAAGTAATCAGGCAATTAACAGACTGGTTAGGCAAGAGCCTTGCTAAAGAAGCAGAGACCTAATCTTTTTAGGTTTAAATTTGCAGCGAGGTTCTATTGTAGGTTCGGCTTCAGCCGTACTGTACGGCTGAAGCCGAACCTACATCCGCGGATACCCCGTCCGCTTGCGGCAGGGTAGTTCATTGATAAAATCCGCTATCCAGGTGTCACTCCCCTGATTCATGGTTTACACTATGAATCAGGACGCCAAGAAATTATGAATTTACCTCGATATAGCATATTTCCCCTGCTTGATGCCGCAGAACCCCTGCGCAGTCGCGTGCCCACGGTTGATGAAAATGGTCGTTTTCTGAGTGATTTCATGGTTTTAATACCGGGGCTTAAAGATAAGCCGCAACAATTCATTCAGGCAATGATGAGCGATTTGCATGCGGCACTCGCGCAGTTTAGTGAGCATGTGGTATTTGCCGAGCTGAATATCAAACTAAATCTTCTTTGGGTGTCGGTTAAACCCCGGTTAAATATAGCGGCTGAAATTGCAGGTGCGGTTCAGGAAATTCTTCCGAATGCCAAACTGGTTAGCCACATTTAGTCGCGGAGTATTTCATTACCCGTTGTTTTGTGGTGTTGAGGTTGGCCAAGCATATACGCGGTCAGGGTAATGCTAAACCAGATGCCTGAGCGCAGACTCATCGCCACCACCGTGCGCATCTCATAACTACCACCGGAATAAATATGCAGTCCAAACACGATAAAAATAGCCACGGTGGCTACCGTTATTGCTAAGGCCAATGAAGTTGCGCCACTCCGTTGTCGCCAAAGCCCAAGTCCGGCAATGATATAAATAAAACCGGCGATAAAGTTGAACCATAAAACAAAAGGCACATAGTTACCCGCAGCCTGATGCGCCTCGCCCTCGGTAAAGAGAACCATCCCTCCGGTTTTAAGGGTGAGAATGCCAAACAAAATGGCAACGATGGACATTAGTCGAAATATGAGGGTGTTTTTGTCTGGTCTGTTTGACATGCGCCTCTCCTGCCGATGTATTGATGGCCGAATTTCCAACGCCAATGTAATTCGAGATAAAGTCTCAGTGAACACGGGGCTGGATTTTTCATTAAAGATAGTTTGATCGATTTTTCTCTGCTGTTTGATTCAACTGAAACAGGGCTGGTTGTTAGTATAGATTCAATCTGTCCGTGCTGGTCTCGGTCGTGACTGGCATTATCGCTGGCATCAACATGCTGGCCACCGCTAATAAGCATAGCCAGCAATGTCAGGGAGAGCGTATAAGGTGTGCGCAGTGACAGCATTATCTGTAGCGTTAGAATAAATTAACCGTCGTGATTAATGACCGCGACCTTTACCACCACCAGAGCCACCGCCCTGACGTGAACCGTAGCCGGAACCATAATCGCTGTTAGTAGTCTGGCCGTAACGGTTAGAACTTCCAGAACCATTGCTGTTACCCTGACCGTAACGATTCCTGTTACCTGAGCCATTATTGTTGTCCTGCCCATTACGATTCATTTGCCCACTGCCTTCTCCGCTGGCATTCATTTCTCGATAGAGGTCACGCTCTTCATTGCTCATGGATTGCATTTGATTTTGAAACTGGGAGCGTTCTTCAGCCGACATGTTCTGTGACTGGTTGCGCATTGGCTGCATCGTCGCATCATCATTAGCCTGACTGGCCGGGCTTGCCAGTAGCAACAGTGAAGCCATAGTCAATATCATTTTTTTAGTCATACGAGTTTCCTCTTGTAGAATGTTTGTTGGATTTGTTACTGTATTTATGCGCAAATAACTGGAAGCGCGTGATCATGGGAAACATTATGCCGCCAGGCTGTTTCACAAAGATTTCTGTAAAAATATAATTTGTTACAAATTGTTTCATAAGTTTGTTGTAGGGAAAGATGATGTTGAATAGTGAGAACCGCAAAGAGACACTATTGATTGTTGATGATGATCATCAACTTCAACAGTTGTTGACGAAATATCTTGGCGAGCAGGGCTATGTCACAACAGCAGTGGGTGATGGAGAGGAAATGGATCGCTGGCTTGAGAGCCATCATCCTGATTTGATTATTCTGGATTTAATGTTACCGGGCGAAGATGGTTTGTCGCTGGCGCGACGCATACACCAGCAGGGCAATATTCCCATTATTATGCTTTCGGCGCGGGGTGAGGAAATGGATCGAATTATTGGTCTTGAGGTGGGTGCCGATGATTATCTGGCCAAGCCCTTTAATCCTCGTGAACTACTGGCACGCATTCGTGCCGTGTTGCGCCGTGGTGGTAACGCGAGTATAGAGCGTTCGGAAACGAATGTTAGCGTGATTGATCAGGAGGCCGAGAGATCCGAGCAGCTCTCAAGCTTCGGCGATTTTACCCTTGATCGAGAGGCGCGAACACTGTGGCGGGATGGCATGGAGATCACGCTGACCAGCGGTGAGATGGCGTTGCTGATCACGCTGGTAGAGCATCCCAACCGTGTGCTTAGTCGTGAACAGTTGATGGACAGGGTTAATGCTGGACAATATGATCCGTTTGATCGAAGCATTGATGTTCGGATCACTCGCTTACGACGCAAGATAGAGGATAGCGGCACAAAGCCGCGCTTTATTCGAACAGTGTGGGGCGAGGGTTATCGCTTTACCCCGGATGCAACTGCGGGTCGCTAGTGTCATGCGAATGAAAATTCCGAATACACTTTTTTTCAAAACAGCATCGACCCTGTTTGTTGCCCTGCTATTGCTATCAATCATTATTCTGGCAAGCACCGCTTATTTTGTTGTGGTGCCGGTGGCCAAACGTTCTGCTGATGATTTGGCGGCGCTGTTGGTGCTCTCTGCACAAACCTGGACAGAACTGCCGCCAGAGACTCGCCCGGATTTTGAAGCGGAGTTGATCAGCGCACATGGTATAAGGCTGCACAAAGCAGAACGCCCACTTGAGGCCTCGGATCATCTGCCTTTCTATTTCTATCAGCGGCTGGTTCAACAAGCCTTGGCGCAACGCCTTGGTGAGACAGCCAGAATTACGGTTGCTGCTAATCAGCAGCAACCGAAGTGGATATGGATTGATATCCCGGTGAGGCAACATATATTGCGCTTTGGTATATCTGCACAACGTATCGGTGCCCGACCCCCCATTGTTCTGTTGGCGATAGCGATGGCGGTATTGGTGCTGGCAATTAGCACCGCACTTATTATTGCCTTACGACTCTCTCGGCCACTTGCCCTGCTTTCTGCGGCGACGACTGCTGTCGGACGGGGTGAGAAAAATCTTCTGCTTGAGGATAAGGGGGCGGATGAGGTTGTTATTCTGGCGCGTAACTTCAGGCGAATGTCAGAGGAAATTGCGGCACTGCTGGAAAACAGAACCATACTTCTTGCTGGAATTTCGCATGATCTTCGAACCCCACTGACACGTATACGCCTTGCCCTGGAAATTAACGCAGACAGTCTTGATGCTTCTCTTCATTCCCGGCTTGAGAATGATATTGAAGAAATGGAGCAACTTCTTGAGCAAGCGTTATTGCTTGCACGCGGCGTGAGTAAAGAAGAAAGCTTGCAGCAGCGTAATCTGGTTATTTTGTTGTCGACCCTGGCCGCACAGATTGAGGCAGAGTGGCAGGAGCAAGACTTAAACAGTCAATGCCGGGTTGAATTTCAGCTTGATGAGGCATTGAAAACTGGCTGGTTGTTGCCCCTGGCTGAGAAAAATTTGTTGCGCGTGTTACATAACCTGATAGCTAACGCAGTGCGCTATGGCAATAATAAGCCCGTTGTTATTCGTTTGCAGAAGCGGGGTGACATTCCGCTGATTAGTATTCTTGATCGTGGAGCCGGCATTGCAGAGGAACAACGAGAGGCCGTATTTCGTCCCTTCTATCGACTGGAGGGTTCTCGCAATCAGCTAACTGGTGGGAGTGGTCTTGGCCTGGCAATCGTGCGCCAGCTTTGTCAGGCGCAGGGCTGGGAGATTTCGATTCATTCGCGTGATGGGGGGGGCAGTGAAATGCAGCTATTGCTGGGCCACACGGATGATTGATTGTTATTTATGTTTTTAGATGCCGTTGTTTCAGGCGCAGATAATGTTGTGCTGAATAACGAATAGATTGTTTTTCTTCCTCACTCAAGGCACGTACTCGCCGAGCCGGTGAGCCTAGCCAAAGATAACCGCCTTCAAGTTCTTTGCCGGGGGTGACCAGCGATCCCGCGCCAATAATTGTATCTGAATGAATAACCGCTCCATCCATGATGGTTGCGCCCATGCCGATTAAACAGTCATCGTGAACCGTGCAGCCATGCAGGGTGACGCGGTGGCCGACGGTAATGCGGTGGCCAATTTCAAGTGCATTGCCATCGGGGTTATAGGGGCCGCCGATGTGACTGACATGCAGGACACTATGATCCTGAATGTTGGTGTGCTCGCCGATATGAATATGATTTACATCACCACGGATAATGGTAAACGGCCAGACCGAGCTATCGCAGCCTATTTCGACATCGCCAATAATTAATGCGCTGTCGTCGAGATAAACGCCATCGCTAATTTTAGGTGTGCTGTTTTCAAATTTACGTAGAGTCATTTATTAATACTGTAGGTTCGATTTTAATCGAACAGGTACGAATGAATTCGAACCTACAGGCTTTCCTATCGCAAAGTTACCAGCTCTTCGGAACTGGTTGGATGAATGGCAACACAATTATCGAAATCTTTCTTGGTTGCGCCCATCCGGATAGCAACGCCGAAGCCCTGTAGCATTTCATCCGCGCCCATGCCGATGATGTGACAGCCGACGACTTTTTCCTCTGCACCGATACAGACCAGTTTCATCGCGGTGCGCTGCTGATGTGGACTTAAGGCGTGGTACATAGCCGTGAAGCGGGTCTGGTAAACTTTGACTGCATCACCATGTTTTGCGCGTGCTTCACCCTCGGTCATGCCGATGGTGCCGATGGGTGGATGGCTGAACATAACTGTGGGGATGTTACTGTAATCCAGTTTGCGATCCGGCATGTTGTTGAACAGTCGATCTGAGAGGCGGCGAGCGGCGGCAATGGCAACCGGGGTTAGTTGTGCCTGACCGGTAACATCGCCAACGGCGTATACGCCTTCGACATTGGTTTGCTGAAATTCATCGGTGGGAATGTAGCCGCGCTCATTATAATTTATTCCAGCGGCATCAAGGTTCAGTGGCTGGGTGTTGGGTTCACGACCAATTGCGCAGATCAACACGTCGTAGCCTTCCAGACGCACGCCATTGACGCAATAAATATCAAGACAGCCATCGTTGCGTTTTTCCACCCGCTCAATGTTGGTGCGGGGCATGATGTTGACCCCGGCGTTGATCATTTCTTCCATCAGGGTTTCACGCAACATGGCATCAAAACTGGAGAGGAACTGATCCTTGCGTAATAACAGCGAGACCTCGCTGCCCAGCCCGTTGAGCAGTCCGGCCAGTTCCACCGCGATGTAGCCCGCGCCGACCACAGCAACTCGCTTCGGCTGTTCTTTAAGGGCAAAAAACCCGTCCGAGCTGAGCATGTGTTCCGCGCCGGGAATATCAGGGATAACCGGCTTGCCACCGGGTGCAATGACGATGTGATCGGCGGTGTAGTGTTTGCCATCGACGTCCACGGTATGGGCATCGACAAAACTGCCCGTGCCCTGTAAATGGGTGATGTTGGAGTCGACCAGATAATTGCCGTACCAGTCGAGAATGCCCTTGATGTAACCTTCTCGTGCTTCGATCAGTTTTTCCCAGCTAAAGCCGCGCAGATCCACATCAAAGCCGTAGCCACTGGCATTGTGAATAGTCTCATTGATGCCGGAGGCGAACCACATGACTTTTTTTGGCACGCAGCCGATGTTGACGCAGGTGCCGCCTAGCTTGTTGTTTTCAATCACGGCGGTTTTTTTGCCATATTCGGCGGCGCGTTCGGCGGCGGAGAGGCCACCGCTGCCCGCGCCAATGGCGATTAGATCAAAGTGTGTGCTCATGGGGATCCCTGAATTTGGCTCGTAAACCCGTCACTTTAGCAAAGACCGTGGCCTTGCGCACAGGCTTTCCCGTAGGTAAAGGGCACAGAAAAACTAAAGTTATAAGGCTAATTTCCGATTAATACTCAATAAAGTATGGTTGCTGGGTACTGTCCCTGTGTAGTCCTTTCAGAGGTTGTTTAGATGAAGGTTAATCTCCCTGTTACAGAAAACGAAGTAAAACTGGATGACTCAACGGTGATTATTTCGACCACCGATCTCAAAGGTCAGGTGACCTATGTTAATGATGAGTTTCGAAAAATTAGCGGTTTCAGTGATCAGGAGCTGCTAAATAGTAGTCATAATATTGTCCGCCACCCGGATATGCCCCCGGCGGCATTTGAAAATCTCTGGCAGACGCTAAAGGCGGGAAAGCCCTGGATGGGGGTGGTCAAGAACCGCTGTAAAAGCGGTGATTTTTATTGGGTGAACGCCTATGTGATGCCGATTGTAAAAGATGGCAAGGTAGAAGAATACCAGTCGGTGCGTTATCGCCCGGATAAGGAAAGCCTACATCGAGCAGAAAAACTCTATCAGGGTTTGAATGCGGGTAAGACACCCTGGCGTTTGCGTTTACCGGTACTCAATATTGAGAAAAAAATCATGTTGACGTTTCTCGCCGCACTTTTGCCGTGGTTGCTAATGAGTCTGTTTACAGGCAGTTTTTTAGTGTCTCAGCTAATGGTGCTGGCGGTCTCGGCAGGGCTGGCCTATGCCGGTGTGCATTTTTCCCTGCGTCATTTGCGGGTGGCGGTAGAACAGGCGCGAGAGAGTGTGCAAAATCCTGTTGCCCAGTGCGTCTTCACGGATAGCCAGGATGAAGGTGGGGAGCTGGCGTTGGCACTGACCATGCTGAAAACCCAGACCCGTGCTATTGCCGGACGGATACAGGACTCATCAGATCAGGTAAATGGGACGGCGAAAGATCTGGCGGATTCGGTTGCTTTGACCAATAAAGGTGTGGTGCATCAGCGCAATGAAATTAGTTCACTAACTGATTCGGTAGAGGGGTTGCGCAACAGCGCTGTTCAGGTTGAAGAACATGCTGGCCTGGTACTGGGTGCGGCAGATGGTGCCAATAATAGTGCAGAACAGGGACGCCGGGTTATTGGCAACACGATTGATTCTATTCAGGCGCTGGCTTCACAGATCAATCAGTCAGCGACGATTATCAATACGCTGGATGAGGAGTCACAACGCATTGGCGGTATTCTGGGGGCGATTAAGGCCATTGCTGAGCAGACTAATCTGCTGGCGCTAAATGCGGCTATTGAGGCGGCGCGTGCCGGTGATCAGGGGCGCGGCTTCGCCGTGGTTGCGGATGAAGTGCGCTCACTGGCGACGCGTACCCATGACTCAACGCAGGAAATTGAGGGTATGATCTTGACTCTGCAAACAGAGGCACGGAAGGCGGTGGAAACCATGAATGTTGGTTGTGAAAGTGCCGAGTCCGCAGTGGGGCAGGCCGGTGAGGCGGGCTCGGCGCTGGATGCGATTCTTGGTTCAGTGAAGGAAATTCATGCCATGAGTGAACAGATTAGCCAGGCCACTAACCAACAGGTCTCCCTGGTGAGTGAAATCGGTAACAATGTTGAAACGGTAGATGAAATCAGTGAGCTGACCGTAGACACGCTCGAAGGACAGGGGCGGATCAGCCAGTCACTGGATGGACTGGCTGACTTATTAGACGGCCTTTCCAAAGCATTCGTGCGCCTGCATTAGTTCAGGGGGTATAGCCATCGGTGAGTGTTTTCAGAAAGGCGACCAGATCGGCTTCTTCCTGTGCGCTTAAAAATAATTCACCCACATCGGCAGTTTGCAGGTTGGCACTGACTTCCGGTGCTGGCCAGTTCATCGCCGCATCATCACGGGTATTATAAAAACTAACCACTTCTTCCAGTGAAGCAAAGACGCCGTTATGCATATACGGTGCGCTAAGCTCGACGTTGCGCAGAGTTGGGGTGCGGAATTTGCCATTTTCTGTTGATACGTTGATATCGCCGCCAAGGCCATAATCAATGGATGAATCTGGATTATCCGGGTTGGCAGGAACCCCCAGATTCCAGTATCTGAAATCACTGAATACGGTGGATGAGCCATCCGCTAGATTATTCAGCGTGTGGCAGTTGCTACACAGAGAATTCTTAAACAGAGCAAGGCCACGTCTTTCTTGCGGGGAAAAGGTGTAGCGGCCGTTCAGGGAATAATCATACTTCGAAGTAAAGGGATTCAATTCGCGGGTGCTTTCAAACGCAGCAATGGCAGCAGTAATTTTGTCATAAGCCTCGCCCACGTTATCAAAGACAGTCTCGTCATACAGATGAACCATGATCCCGGCATAGTCGGTCGCTTTGACCGCATTGACCACGGCTGCTTCATCGGCGTTGGCCATTTCCAGCGGATTGAGGAAAGGAGCTGCGGCCTGTTCTGCTAGATCCCTGCTGCGCCCGTCCAGAAACAGACCACCTTTATAGAAGGTGCTGCCATTTTCCGTTACCAACTCGCGTGGTGGGATAAATTTAGCATAGCTGGCGGTTGGTGCATTACGGTTGCCAAAGCGCCCGGTAATGGCTCCTTCGGAAACCGGGGCGTTCTGGCTCACCACGGGATCAGCAAAGCCGCTCAGGGGATCATGGCAGGAGGCACAGGACTGGCCAGCCGGATCAGACAGGCTGGTGTCAAAAAATAGATTGCGTCCCAGATCTTCTTCGGTTCCGGGCAAGGCGGCAATCGAGGTGCTGCTGGTGGTATTGGTTGAGGTCGTGGCGGTCTCGCCACCACCGCTGCCGCCACCGCAGGCAGCCAGCGTTAGTAGTGTCATTGGCAGTGCAATGGCCAGTGTTATTGAATGTATTTTGTTCATCAGTCAAGCCTTAGCGTTTGTGCAGGCGGGCTATTTTTACAGCATCTAAGGGGCTGGACTTGATCTAGATCAATAGAAAAAAGCCTGATTAGACTGGGTTTACAGTTCTGGAGGAGAGTTCACATACAAAATGTGGACTGGTTTTAAATTTGCGGGTTCGGCTTCTAGCCTTCGGACATAATGAATCGTACAGGCTTCGCCTGAAGGTGAACCTACATATTGGTCCCTGTCTGCGCTAAGTTGCTCAGCCGCCGGTCATGGACATGAAGCGGACGAGTTGTTCAGGGTTTTGATTAAAGTCGTGATTGCGGGGTTTGAGTGCCAGCGCCTTGATGATGTGTTGTTTCAGTTCGTCATCAGAGATACCTGCGCGCAGTAGTGGCCGCAGGGCATAACGCTCTTCCTGTCCCAGACACATATACAGCGTGCCATCCACTGAGAGGCGCACTCGGTTGCAGGTTTCGCAGAAGTGCTGGGAAATGGGGGTGATGAAGCCGATGCGCAATTCGGTGCCTGCGACCTGCACATAGCGGGCGGGGCCACCGCCGGGCATCATGCCGGGGATGAGTTCGTAGCGTTGACCCAGCCGTTGCTCGATAGTTTTCAGGCTGATGTAGTGGTTGCTGGCCTTGCGGCCGGTGTCGCCCATGGGCATGGTTTCGATGAAACGCAGGGTGAAATCGTGCTCGATGCAGAATTCCACCATCTCCTCGGCCTCCATGTCATTGAGACCCTTCATCATCACCATGTTGATTTTGATCGGGCCGAAGCCCGCTGCTTTGGCGGCCATCAGGCCATTGAGCACCTTGTCCAGCTTGCCCTGGGTGATCTCTTTGAATATGTCGGGGCGCAGGCTGTCGAGGCTGACATTGATGCGGCGGATGCCGGCCTGTTTCAGATCGGCGGCATATTTATCCATGCGGGTGGCGTTGGAGCTAAGCGATAGATCGCGGATACCGGGCAGGGCTGATAGCGTCTGGCTGAGTTCGACGATGCCTTTGCGCACCAGCGGTTCGCCACCGGTCAGACGTACCCGGCTGACACCCAGTTCGCCAAAGGCGCGAATGACCCGCTCGATTTCAGCAAAGCTGAGCCAGTCTTCGGGCTCCTCAAAATCTTTGAAGCCCTTTGGCATACAGTAAAAGCAGCGCATGTCGCAACGATCTGTCACCGAGAGGCGCACATATTCGATTTTTCTACCAAAAGGATCGATTAGCTGAGTCTGCATCACGTTTACCTGTTGAGGCCTGCTAATGAGTATATACCAGAAGCGGTGACCGCAACGCAATGGCGTGGTTATTTGTATTAATGCTATGAAATATAAGAATATTTAGTGTGCGCAGTTCAAACATTGATCTTGATCAAAATAGACAGAACGGCGGCGTGGTTGAGCGCCTGCCATTAGTTCAATCCATTACCCTATTCAAGCACTTGAGTGGCGTGATTGGGTCTGTGGCGTGATAATCCCCTCTCTTTCCACGACAATAACGGGATGTAATTATGAAGCTAATTTTGCTGGGTGGTCCGGGCGCGGGCAAAGGTACACAGGCTAATTTCATTAAGGAAAAATTTAATATTCCTCAGATTTCGACCGGCGACATGCTGCGTGCCGCAGTTAAGGCGGGAACGCCGCTAGGACTGGAAGCTAAAAAGATCATGGATGCCGGTGGCCTGGTGTCTGACGACATCATTCTGGGTCTGGTCGATGAGCGCTTAAAAGAAGCGGATTGTGCCAACGGTTATTTACTCGACGGTTTCCCGCGTACCATTCCTCAGGCAGAAGGTATGAAGGCGCGCGGCATCAATGTCGAGCATGTGCTGGAGATTAATGT
>VAPK011198265.1_pt1 | contig 11070 bp, 10 predicted proteins | sample 3395031 | NCBI WGS metagenome assembly VAPK01 (sample SAMN08290443, study PRJNA428436) | hydrothermal vent metagenome | isolation source: Deep-sea hydrothermal vent chimney 1 | place: Pacific Ocean: Juan De Fuca Ridge
CAGGATTAGTTAATGTAGATAATTCAGTTGATGACATAGCAATATGAAAATACATATATTCTACAGCATGTCAATCAATATTTTTATGAGAAAGCTGTGGGCTAAACTATAGGCTAAAACAGGATCTTTTAAAGCTCCCTTTTGTTTTATTTTCGCCGTCGAAGCTTGCCAAACGGCTCGCGCAATTTCTAGTTGGGGATTAGCAGCCAACACATCAACAACCATTTGTGTCCTCTGTAATGATTGTTGATAAAATCTTTTCTTTTTTGATTCCTCAATATAGGTTAATGTGGGAGAGATAGCTTCTTCATTATTTTTTTTATTTTGTCTACCCTTAATAGACAGATCGCTCAACCGTAACTTTTGTCCAACTTCAATTTCATAGTTTGTTTTTATACCATTCCATGCTGCAATTTTTTTATAATCGAGATTCAAGCGTAAACCAATTGAATACAAAGTATCCCCTTTCTTTACTTCATAAAATTCTTCTACTTTTTCTATAGGCAGCTCTTTTATAGAGCCTAAAACTTTAGGAGATTCACTTGTTTTTAATTGTTTTGATTCATAAGATTTTTTTTGCGTACAACTAATGATTAATAAAGACAATATGATGACTAATTTAAAATTATGAGACATATTAATAGTAAAGAAACATCCTGTATTGAGAAAGAAAGATGAGGAATATCCCAAGAATTGGGGGGGGGGTTGCTTGCTTGTATAACAGCGTTCTAAAATATAAGCATAGCAAATTAAAAAACTATTTTCAGCTGTATTATTGGTACTATTTGAATAAAAAAAACCGACCAGTGTTAGGCAGCAATAAAGAAGCCAACTAACTATTTTCTCCTTAGAATTAAGTAAAAAGCATATTTTCCAGAAAATTACACTCTCACATTAATTAAAACTATGTTATATGACGCATATATAAATGCCAAATACCGCTTTTTAACATAAATACCAGGTCAAAAATCAACCCATTTTTATTCTACTTTATCATTTGAGTTTCAGACAATGACTCAAAAATTCCCACAGCACTTTCTAATTCTGCAAGTCGCTTGTGTGTATCAGCAAGAGATTGTTCCGTCTCTAATAAATGTTGCATATAATCTTTTTCACTACTGATTAAGCTTAAAAAATTTCCCTTACCCGATTGGTAATCTGATTTTGCAGCCTTTAATGTTTCTTTCGCCAAAGGAAGCAATTTATGCTTATGTAATTTACGCACATGCATGCTCTCAACAGTCAAATCATAGTTAAGTTGTATTTCTTCCCTAAGTTTGGCTATAAAATCTACACGCCGCCACTCAATTTGTTTTATTTGAGCAAGCTTTTCATTTTCCACAGCTCTATATTTATCTTGAAATAAAGGTAAATTTAGACTCACCCCAACGGTAAAATGTTTACTACTGTTCTCCCATAAACTGTTGTATCCTGCTTTTAAATTTATGTCGGGATAGCTTTTCTTTAACGCTAGTTCATACCCTGACTTTTCCGCTTTAATATTTGCTGCAAGCATTTTAAGCTCTGGACGAACATCAAGCGCTTTTTTTTGTAACACTTTTATCTCAGGTAGAACTTTTATATCGACTAAATTAGCTGGTTCTGCAAGCGGACTTTCTAGCGTCTTATTTAGAAGGGTATTAATATGTGTTCGAATCGAGCGTTGCTTTCTTTTGAGTACAATTGCCTGATGTTCCAATAATGCAAGTTCCATTTCTGCTCGTAAAGCATCCTGCTTATTTGCTATTCCAACACCATATTGATTAACAGCTATACCCCTGAATTCTTTTAATAAAGTTTGATTAAGTTTATTAATCTTTATTGCCTGATGAATAAAATACCAATCAACAAAAAAAACTCGGGTTGTAGCAGATAACTTAAGCTGAATACCATGCAATATTTCGCGTGTTGCATCAGCTTTATGACTAGCCGTTTTATTGCGTAAACTTAACGTACCTATCCAAGGTATTTTTTGTGAAATTTCGATGCGTTGACCAAACTCTGTCCGATTATCATCTATCGTTAATGGTGCCATAGCATAACTAAACTTAGGGTCATCAAATGCTGCTTGTTGATCAATACGAGCTTTAGATACCTCCCAAGTTGCTTGAGCAATTTCTATTTGAGGATTTGCAAGCAAAACTGCAGCAACTAACTGTTGGGATGTTAATAATGGAGTTTTTTGAGGAGTGACACTTTCTGATGCTATTAGATTGCTTCCTTGGACTAGGAACACCATCAAAATTAACAAGCAAATTTTTATATGCTTTGGGTTCATCTGATTTTTTCAGCTCTGACTTATCATAGTTAAGACAGTCTAACGAAATTGATTGAATTTTGTAATATAATCAATCAAATAGTTTGAAATTTAATTCGCCTAAAGCTTGTAAATCAGGATAACAATACGACGGACAAACGTAGGTCGGAATAGCGATAGCGTTTTCCGACATCCCACTAATCATGTTGCTATATGTTGGCGAGAAGGTGGAAGACGCTATCGCTTTTCCACCCTACAGTGCCAATAAATTTACATATATTATGATTGATTTTTTTGTTTTTATTTTAGATCTTATAGAAGCAATTCTTGCCCTGATAACAGGAGGTTAAGCCATATAAAATCATTTTATTATTTTAACATCGACCCACTTTAACGCTAACTCACCTTTAGTTTTTGCTTGGTGATTTTTAACATTCATTGAATAAGTTTTGATAAAAAATTTGTCATTAGGTAATAAAGATGAATTTATTTTTTTTAAAGTCACCCACTTTGAAGAAACGATTTTATCACTATTATCCAATGGTTCAAGTTTAGCGGAAACCACATACTCCCTTCCTATTTTCTCAAGCTTTACCGTTATTGATCTAATTCGATCTTTAAAAAAATCAGAATGCTGCTTTGCAGTTCTTACTATATTTGACGCTAATTTTTCCTGAAAAGAAGAGGTTGATTTCTTATCACCTTTAATACCTTTCAATAAAAGGTTACCATCACTATTTATATTTAACTGAGCTAAAACAACCTGTGACCCTGCTTCGTTGGATATTCCCAATTCAAAAACTTCTCTCGTTGATTGTGGTAACACACTAAAGCTAGCTGTAAAAACCCAGTCACTTTCCGAATCAGGCGCATTAAAACGTAAGGTATTTTTCACATTTTTAGGCTTATTCATTACCAAAGAAAATGTAACACTGCCCTTACTTACTTCCATTAATTTCGTATCTGGATTCAAAACCTGCCATTGCTTAGACAGTGCCTTTTCAACAAAGTCATCACGAAAAAAGTCCTCATAGGTTTTTTTAGCTTCCATTTTTTCTTTGATTTTGTCCAAACTTCGCTTCATGTCTTCAACATTATTGACAGAATAATAGTGCCCCTCATTTTCATCAGCAATACTAAAAAGTTCGGCAACCTCATCTTCTTTTACATCAATAGCTAATACATATACTGCAATGTCCTTTGCTTTGAGCCAACTGGTAACCTCATTAATATCACCACCACAACTATCCTTACCATCTGAAAACAAAACAATGGACTTGTTTCCTTGAGCAGAACTCAATTCCTCACCAGCCAATTGTAACGCTGCAGCCAACGGAGCTGACCCTTGTTCAGATTCAAGAAGATCCAGCTTATTTATAATTTCCTCTGTGTCTAATTGTTGTAGCGGGCTAACTATTTCAATAGCAGAACAGTCCTTATCACCTTGATGACCATAAGCTTCTAATCCAACATGTAAGTCCTGAGGAAAATCTTCAAGTATTGATTCCAAAGCTTCTGTTGCAGTATCTAATTTACTTAAATCCTTTAATTTTGTATGTTCCGGGAACTTGCCAGACATTCTTTCTGATACATCAAAAATAAACAATACATTAGAAGATGCCCATGCCTGACTGGTAAAAATATATCCCGTTAGCACCATCATTAAAATAATTACTTTGCTTTGCAGACTTTTTTTCATGCTGTTCTCTCGTTCATTTCTGGCTTTCTACTATTTTCTAAGGAGGATTAATTCTATCTTTATTAAGTATAGCAATTACTAAATTAGTTGCTGAATTATGAAAATTTCTTCATCGATCAAAGCTCAATAAGTCCGATCAACGTTATATTTCTGCCAAGTTACCTTTTGTCTCTAGCCATACTTTTCTATCTGGTGCCCGTTTTTTTGCTAGCAATAAATCCATTTGCTCAGTTGTGCTCTCTTCATCATCCACTGTTAATTGTACTAACCTTCGGGTATCGGGATTCATTGTTGTTTCTCTTAACTGACTGGGGTTCATTTCCCCTAATCCTTTGAAACGTTGCACATTAATTTTTCCCCTTAATTTTTCAGCTTCAATTCTTGCCAAAACACCTTGTCTTTCTGCTTCATCCAATGCATAGAAGACCTTTTTCCCTATATCTATTCGATACAAAGGTGGCATCGCAATAAACACATGGCCTTCTCTAACCAAAGCTTTGAAGTGCTGATAAAATAAAGCACATATCAACGTTGCGATATGATTTCCATCTGAATCTGCATCCGCCAAAATACAAATTTTACCGTACCGTAAATTTTGTAAATCATCAGAATCTGGCTCTATACCCAACGCAACAGCAATATCATGAACCTCCTGAGACCCCATCACTTGTCCCGAGTCCACTTCCCATGTATTTAGAATTTTCCCTCTCAGCGGCATAATTGCCTGAAATTCTCTATCTCTTGCTTGTTTAGCCGAACCTCCAGCCGAGTCTCCTTCGACTAAAAACAATTCTGTTCGGGAAAGATCTTGTGCTGAACAATCAGCCAGTTTTCCGGGTAATGCGGGACCCGTTGTTATTTTTTTTCTGACAATTTTTTTATTTGATTTAAGCCGTTTTTGTGCACTTGCCAAAATAATTTCGGCAACTTTTTCCCCTTCTTGAGGGTGTTGATTGAGCCAAAGGCTAAAACTATCTTTCGCAATACCCAACACAAAGGGCACACATTCTCTTGAGCTCAATCGCTCTTTGGTTTGCCCAGAAAATTGAGGGTCCTCTAATTTAACAGATAAAACGTAATGGCAATTTTCCCAAACATCTTCAGGCGCAATCTTTAGCCCTCTGGGCAATAAATTTCTATACTCACAAAATTCCCGCATAGCTTCAGTCAAACCCGCTCTGAGTCCATTTACATGCGTTCCCCCTTGAGAAGTTGGAACCAAATTCACATAGCTTTCTGTAATAGCCTCTGACAAACTATCGGCTGTCCATAAAACCCCCCATTCTACCGCTTCATTACTTGCAATAGATTCTGCCATAAACGGTATTTCTGGACAAGTTTCAACGTTACCCACCCGATCAAGTAAATATTCTTTCAAGCCATTTTGATAAAACCAAACCCACTCTTCTTCGGGTTGTTCAGTTCTTAACGAAATTTTTAACCCGGGACAAAGTACAGCTTTTGCTCGCAGAACATGTTTAAGCTTTAAAACAGAAATATTATTTGAATCAAAATATTTACCATCCGGCCAAAAGGTAATTAATGTCCCCGTATTGGATTTACCAACTTTGCCCGTTTCAGCCAATTCCGTTTGCTTTTCACCATCAGCAAATTCCATTTGATAGACTTTTCCATTTCTTTTTACTTCTACTTCCAGTTTTGTCGTTAATGCATTAACAACTGAAACTCCAACTCCATGCAACCCACCAGAAAATTGATAATTCTTATTAGAAAATTTTCCACCCGCATGTAACTGCGTCAATATAATCTCAATTCCAGGAATACCTTGTTCTGGATGCAAATCGACTGGCATCCCTCTTCCATTATCCTGAACTGATATTGATCCATCTTTATAAAGAATAACGTCAATACTGTCTGCATAACCAGCCATCGCTTCATCAACACTATTATCAACCACTTCTTGTATTAAGTGATTGGGACGAGTGGTATCCGTATACATGCCAGGACGTTTCCGTACCGGATCTAATCCCATTAAAACTTCAATTGCTGCTGCGTTATATTCGCTACTCATAAGCCTCGTTATTTAAGATATAATGCTCAACTTGTTATCCTATCACGTAAATGTTCCAAGGCAACTCGCAATAAATAATTGTCGCGAGTTGCCGCAAGCTATGACAGTTATTTAACATTATGCCTAGAAAAAAAAACACCACTTTATTTGAAGATTCCCTTCAAGAACTTGAACAGTTGATTGAACAAATGGAACAAGGTGATCTCTCTCTGGAAGACTCTTTAAAATCATTTGAACGCGGTGTTAAATTAACCAATACCTGTCAAAAAGCACTGCAAGGGGCTGAACAAAAAGTCCAAATTTTATTAGGAAAAAACGGCAAACAAACCCTGGAGCCTTTTAACGATGAGTAATGCCTTAAAAGAATATCTTGCTAATATCCAGAGACGTGTAGAAAACGCATTGGATAAGCGCCTACCTAGTGAAAATATTTTACCCAAAAGACTCCATAATGCTATGCGTTACAGTGTTTTAGATGGCGGAAAACGCATGCGTCCCATGTTGACCTATTGCACAGGTGAAATGTTAGGCTTATCCCCTGACCTTCTGGATACACCTGCTTGTGCAGTAGAATTTATCCATGTTTATTCATTAATCCACGACGATCTTCCAGCGATGGATGATGATGATTTACGACGAGGCAAACCTACCAGCCATGTTGCCTTTGACGAAGCCACAGCTATTTTAGCGGGTGATGCTTTGCAAGCTTTGGCTTTTGAAATCTTGGCACATGACTCTGCTCTTGATGTTGCTTCAAGCAATCGTTTAAAAATGATTACCACTTTAGCAAAAGCAAGTGGTTCTCAAGGAATGGTAGGTGGTCAGGCTATAGACCTTGAATCAGTAGGTACAAAACTCACACTGCCAGAACTGGAAAATATGCATATCCATAAAACAGGCTCATTAATCCGAGCCAGTGTAAACATGGCTGTTTTAGCAAAACCTGATCTCGACCCTAGCATAAGCAAAAAACTCGATCACTATGCAAAATGCATTGGTCTTTCCTTTCAGGTTAAAGATGATATTCTTGACTTAGAAAGTGATACTGCCACTTTAGGTAAAACACAAGGCAAAGACGTAGATAATGATAAGCCAACCTACCCTGCCTTATTGGGATTAACGGGTGCCAAAGAAAAAGCACAAGAGTTGCATTCTCAGGCAGTCGATAGTCTGAGTGATTTTGGTTCCGAGGCTGATCTATTGCGCGATTTATCTCTCTACATTATTCAACGAAATCATTAAATTTGAAAAATAGCGAAAGGACAAACAATTGGATAGATTAAAAGCAAAGATACGTGATATACCTGATTTTCCTAAACCAGGTATTATTTTCAAAGATATTACCCCGTTAGTCAAAGACCCTGCCGCACTTCGTCTTGCCGTTCACCAATTAATTCACCCTTTTTTAGGCAGAGAGATAACGTCAGTCGCGGGGATGGAGGCAAGAGGCTTTATTTTTGGTTCATTAGTTGCGTGGGAGCTTGGTATTCCCTTTGTTCCACTAAGAAAACCCGGGAAGTTACCTTATGATGTACAAAGTGTTTCTTATGACCTTGAATACGGCTCGGCTTCGCTAGAAGCTCATATCGATGCCTTTGATAAAAATGATAAAGTTCTATTAATTGATGATTTATTAGCAACGGGTGGAACCGCAAAAGCAAGTTGTGAATTAGTCGAACAACTCGGTGCATCTGTTGTCGCTTGCGCATTTGTTGTGGAGCTAGAATTTTTAGATGGAAAAAAGAAACTTGAACAATACGAAGTTCATTCTTTACTACAATATTAAAATTTTCCAACCACAAATCAATCCTGCATTCAAAACACACTTCAATAAAAACATCTTAAAAAAATAATTTAACCCAACCACCAAAAAATATAACACATTGTTTTATATAAATTAAATATAAATACAAATAACTAACAGTTAACTAAAACGACACAAAACAACAATAACCACTTCAATTAGGGCAAGTGAAAATGGTATATTGTTCACACAAGTATAATAATTGATGCATCAAGACATGCATCCGACCTAGGAGCTTTACTATATGAATAATGAAGGCGTGGATAAATCCAAGCGCCAATTTCTAACCTCTGCTCTCACTGTTGTTGGAGCCGTAGGTACTGGATATTTGGCAGTTCCTTTTCTTTCCCAGATGCAACCAAGTGCTAAAGCAATGGCGGCTGGAGCACCTGTTGAAGTTGATATTAGCAGAATAGAACCTGGACAACTTATTCGTGTTGCCTGGCGGGGGAAACCTGTCTGGGTTTTATCAAGAACCCCTGAGGTCTTAGAAGTTTTAGAGAATGAAACAGGAAAACTTGCAGATCCACACTCAAGTGAATCAGAACAGCCAGAAAGTAGTAACAATCCACTCCGCTCAATAAAACCCGAGATTTTTCTGGCTGTTGGACTCTGTACCCACCTAGGTTGCTCCCCAACATTTAGACCTGAAATTGCACCTAATGATCTTGGTGACGACTGGAAAGGAGGATTTTTCTGTCCTTGTCATGGTTCAGGCTTCGATTTAGCCGGTCGAGTTTACAGATCAGTTCCAGCCCCAACGAATCTGGTTGTCCCCCCGTATAGATATATTACAGATACACTTATCATTGTTGGTGAAGAGTTAGAGGGAGCAGTCGCATGAAAGATAAAATAAACGAGTGTACAAACTGGGTGCTTGATCGCTTCCCAATGTCAAAATTGTGGAATGAACATATGGCGCAATATTATGCGCCGAAAAATTTTAATTTTTGGTATTTTTTTGGCTCTCTTGCCTTACTAGTTCTGGTTAATCAATTTGTCACAGGCATTTTACTGACCATGAACTACAAACCAGATGCCGAATTAGCGTTCGACTCTGTTGAGTACATCATGCGAGATGTTAACTGGGGGTGGCTAGTTCGCTATATGCACTCTACGGGTGCTTCTGCTTTTTTTATAGTTGTTTACCTGCACATGTTCAGGGGCATGATCTATGGCTCATACAAAAAACCAAGAGAACTTATCTGGATTTTTGGCATGCTACTGTTCGTCTGTTTAATGGCCGAAGCCTTCATGGGATATTTATTACCATGGGGACAAATGTCCTATTGGGGCGCACAAGTTATTATCTCCCTTTTTAGTGCTATCCCCATTGTTGGTGACGAATTATCGCTTTGGATTCGAGGTGATTATGTTATCTCAGATGCCACGCTGAATCGATTCTTTGCTTTTCACGTCATTGCAGTTCCTTTAGCGCTAATCATACTTGTCTTTTTACATATTGTAGCGCTACATGAAGTTGGATCAAATAACCCTGACGGTATTGAAATTAAAGAATCAAAAGATCCTTGGGGGCATCCAGTAGATGGCATTCCTTTTCATCCGTATTACACAGTCAAAGATATTGTTGGCATTGGCGTATTTTTAATCTTTTTTGCCACCGTTATATTTTATATGCCTGAGTTAGGAGGCTATTTTCTGGAACATGCCAATTTTATTCCGGCTGACCCTTTAAAAACGCCAGAACATATTGCGCCTTTATGGTATTTCACACCTTTCTACGCCATTTTACGCGCAGTCCCTGATAAGTTTGCCGGTGTTATTGCTATGGGTGGTGCTATTGTTGTTTTATTCCTTCTTCCCTGGTTAGATCGTTGCGAAGTCAAATCTATCCGATATAGGGGAGGTATTTACAAAAAAGCATTAGTTTTATTTGTTATTAGTTTTATTGCATTAGGCTATCTGGGTACACAACCAGCTACGCTAGGCTATACTATGTTAGCTCGTGTTTTCTCCGTGATTTATTTTGCTTTTTTCTTACTCATGCCGTTGTATACCCGCTGGGAAAAAACAAAACCCATCCCTAAACGAGTGACTGACGAACCTGATGCTGAGGAAAAATATGCTGCTTTGGTCGAAGCTTTTGACAAAATGACTGTTAAAGAACCTGTCAAAACCAGTTGGGGAAGCACAACGATTCCGGTAAAGCTGAATAAAAAAGGCATTATTGAAGTATTAACCCAATTGGCAAAAAAACTAAAAGCAAGTCTGGAATAATTATGAAAAAAATAATAACAGCATTATTACTTTTATTGCCACTCCATGTTATCGCTGCGAGTGGTGAAGTTAAATTACTAAGTGTTGACATTGACCTTGATGATTTTTCATCAATAAAAAAAGGTGCAAAGCATTATGTGACTTATTGCCTAGGTTGTCATTCTGCTAAACACATGCGATACAAGCGTATTGCCATAGATTTAGAACTTGAAGATAATGAAGTTCTAGCTGATATAGCACCAAAAGGTGCTCGTATTTATGATCAAATGCACACAGCTATGGATTTACATGATTCAAGAAAATGGTTTGGAACAAACCCACCAGACTTATCCTTAATTGCCCGCTCCAGAGGAGCAAACTGGTTATATAGTTATCTAAAGGGGTTTTATATTGATGAAAGCAAACCTTTAGGTGTAAACAACACGATCTTTAAAGATGTGGGTATGCCAAATATGCTATGGCAATTACAAGGCATTCAAAAGCCAGTCATAAAGCAAGTCGCTGGACAAGATGTCATTACTTATTTAGAACTCACAGAAAAAGGAACTTTGTCTAATAGGGAATTTGATACATTCGTTACCGAACTTGTTAACTTTTTAGTCTATGTGGGTGAGCCTGTTCAGCTAGAAAGACAACGCTTAGGAAAATATGTGTTGTTTTTTCTACTTATGTTCACAGTTATCGCTTATTTACTCAAAAAAGAATACTGGAAAGACATAGACTGATACCTAGTGCTAAATTGAGGATTAGACTCCCAAAAGTTTAATCCTCAATCTTATTACTACCTTCTCCCTCCATACGCCCATAATAATTATAGTAACTAAAGACGTTTGTATTTGTCAGGTTTCACTACGTTGTACCATGATTTTTTAAAAGGTCAGCCCGAAACATATCCGGTGATTTTCTAAATATTTCAGGGGTTATTCTATACCAACATTGGAGGGCTTCAAAGGGTGTTCTAACCTTCAATTCTCGTCTTAGGCCACCATGCCTTCGGTTAAGATTGTAATAAACTAAAAACTTATCTAAATCGGCTTTTA
>VAPK010366719.1_pt1 | contig 11064 bp, 9 predicted proteins | sample 3395031 | NCBI WGS metagenome assembly VAPK01 (sample SAMN08290443, study PRJNA428436) | hydrothermal vent metagenome | isolation source: Deep-sea hydrothermal vent chimney 1 | place: Pacific Ocean: Juan De Fuca Ridge
AATTGAACTTAGCATCAGTCCAAGATATGCGGGATTCCACCATCCATAAAAAAAAAGTGATGCTCCGACAAGCCAGCTTATCGCAATTCGGTGCTGACCAGCTTTCCCAATTAAATGAAAGCCGAGCAATACTATTGGAAGAAAAACAAAAATAAAGATATAGGAGTTAAATAGCATTTATTAGTTTACTCTGAGTTTGAGCAGTAACTTTGCACACACAACATAGGTACTCGAGGTAATTATCAAAAAAAGGGGGGGGTGCCCTATAATAAAATATGACATTAAGTATTATTTTACATTATAGATATGGATGCATTATATGGCAATTGGATAAATACACATACAAAAAAATCAAATTCCATCTCCCAAGAGTAATCTCTCATAAACTTTAACTACATTTTCAACTTTGTAACGATCTGTCGTATTACTTATCTGCTTTTCATCGTGCTGTTTTGTTGCATATATGTTTATCGCTTTGGCTAATGCCTCAATATTCTCAGGGTCGACCAGTACTCCATTTATGCTATCTTCGATAATTTCAGCACTGACACCAGGGCATTCAAAAGCAACTACAAACTTTCCACATGCGTTAGCCTCTAATATCACATTGGGAAATCCTTCGTATAAAGAGCTTAAAACAACCATATCAGCTTGTTTCATGAACTTGTATGGGTTTTCATCTACACCTAGCATCGTAACTCTATCTGCAATATTGAGTTGCCTTATTTGCTGATCCAAATTATCTTTCTCAGCACCATCACCAAGGATATTAAGGTGTAGAGAATCATCTAACAAAGGAACTGTTTGGAGTAACAAGTCAAAACCCTTTTGTGGTCTTAAGTAGCCTATTGCTAATAAATTTATTTTCCCTGATGAATAGAGTTTCTCATCATCTATATCCTTGATACTTCGCTCGATATTTCTGATGTCTAGTGGGTTTGGCACAACTGTTATTTTAGATGCTTTGATATTGTAGCTATCCACAATATCATCTTTCATATAATTAGACTGAGCAATTAAGTAGTCGTACTGATTGATTGTTTTACTGTAGAAGTAGTCTTGCTTACTCAATTTCTCATACTTTGCACGAATACTTGGAATATTTACTTCCCGAGCAATGAACTTAGTATTTCTTAAGAAGAGCTTTAAAAGCTTTATCTGAACTGAAATAAGTAAATTAACATGATCAATGCTTGAAAAGACATAGTCAGGTTTTAAAGAAAAAAGTACAAAGGGAAACTTAATTGCACCTCTTGAAACACGAGGTGTTTTTAAATCATGGATAGTCACATCGTCTTTGAGTAAATCAAGCAACCAACCTTTCTTATTAAATAAACAGATATGTACGTCAAATTTATTACGATCTAAATTATTGGCCAAGTTAACGACTACTCGTTCAGCGCCACCTGCAACGAGCTCATGCATAACAAACAAGATGATTTTCTTAGACATTCTAGATAAATAACTCTAAGCCGCGCTTTGTTTAGTTTTTAACATTTTCCAATACAATCCTTCAAAGAATTTCTCGATTAAATTCTTTTTACGACTTTTTTGATTCAAAGTATCAATACAGACAAACTTCTCATGATTCTCTTCTATGAAATCAACTAAACCTTTAAATTGCTTATCTGTAATGGTTTCTGGATGATAACAAATAGTCCATATTCCAAATGGCATTTTTCTAGGTCGCCATAGCTGTTGAGGTATCCATCTCATGCCATATTCAGAAAAAGATGAAAATGCAATTCCATCACTAATTACCTTGATATTAGTCACTTCTTTGAGTGCTTTAATTGTATCTGTATCAAACGAATGACTTGGAGCTACCCAAACATTACAATCAATATCATGCTGTTTAAATATTCTAATGCCCTTTTCTATTTTTTCTTTCTGCTCGGCATAGGGTAAACCTGCAAATTCAGATCGATTATTAATGGGTACGATACCAGCATTTTCATTAACATAAAGATGCTCATATCCATGTAATGCAATATGCCAACCATTCTTTTGCCAATTTTTTACTTTCTGCCAAAAGCTATCGTCATTCTCATCTACCATTAAAGTCTCATCTTTATTATTTGGAATAACTGCAACTATAGGTTTGATATTGTATTTATTTAACAATACTTCAAATTTATCCCAGTGCTTACGATTCATCGTTGGGCAGGCATCATCCATTCTAATAATATATTTTGCAAACAATTTAATTTCCTTAGACGTCTGTCATTCTAGATCAGCTAATGAGGGTTGATTTGATTTTATTTCTTCTCTGCTTCAAGCTTTTCTCTATAGGACTTGTAGGCAATAATGAGTAAATCTGAGTCAGTATCTTTTGGCTGCCAATCGAGCTCTTCTTTGACTTTACTCATTTCCAACACACAGGTCTCATCAGCAATCAAATATTGCTCTGGATCCATAATAGGTTTACCAATAACATCTAAAGCAGCTAAAGTCATTTTCACTAAAGGTGCAGGAGTAGGTATTAAAAATGACTTACTATTTGCTTCTTTGATTAAATCACTTAAAAGCTCTCTTACTGTGGGAGGATTTAATGAACCAACATTAAACTCTTCATTTGGAAAACCTTTTTCTACCGCCCGAATACATGCATCCGCACAGTCACTTACAGAAATAAATTGATAATAGTTTTTACCATTACCAATCATAGGCACAGGTAAATTATGATCTATTAACTGGAATAACTTTTCTAAAATACCCAGCCTGCCTTCACCGATGATTAATCTAGGTCTAAAAATTGTTATATTAAATCCTTTCTTACGATAATCCTCACAAAGAAGTTCAGTTTGATACTTTGCTTCACCGTATGGACCAATTGGAACTCTAGGATGATCTTCAAAGCGAGGATCAAAGAAAGTATGTCCATAAACCATATCGGTAGTGTAATAAACGAGTTTATTTAAGCCTCTATCTTGCATGAAGTTAAAAACATTAACTGTTCCCACATAGAGAGCATCCCAAAAATACTGTTTACGCTCTTTGCGTTTTAAGATTGGAACCAATAATTCAGCAGCAAAATGATAAACAACATCATCTTTATCAGTAGGAATATCCGTAAAGGTACCTGTGTTTTTAACATCCATCTTTATATATGACACTAAAGGACTGTCATAGATACCACTTGATAGCGTTTGCTTTCGATCACAAACAAGTACTTGCTCCCCTTGAGCACTTAATTTCTTTGTAAGTTCTGTACCAAGAAATCCATCACCACCGAAGATTATATGTTTCATTATTTAACCCTTTTAAAAATTATATGTATTTACACGTTATTATAATATTACTCAATATTTTTTCTATGTTCTAGCGATAACAGCGACACCTGAACAGATAAGAAGAACTCCTGCAACACGCCACATAGTAACTGCCTCAGCCAAATGATAATGACCATAAATGGTTATCAAAACGAATGAAAGCCCTAGAAATGGGTACGCATAGCTAATGTCTACTCGAGAGAGTACAACTAAGTGAGAAGCCATACTGATAACCATAACGATGATACCTAAAACAACTGCCCAGTTAGTCAAGACATCCCAAGCAGTATCCATTATGCCTGACACACTGAGGTCAAACTCACCGATCGTTGTCATTCCTTTTTTTAGAAGTATTTGAGAAAGAAAATTTGTTAAAACGGTAAAAAGTATTAGTGGTATATATTTGCTCATAAACTTAGTCTCTTAAAAATAGTTTCAGGAATACTCTTGATGATTAGCATAATAAACATCCAAAACCCTGGTGAATAAACTTCATTTTTGCCTTTCATTGCGGCATTGTAAGTATCTTTAGCAACTTTTTCAGGTGTAGCCCAAAGTGCTCCTTTTTTAAAGTCTTTCGTCATAGGAGTGTCAATAAATCCAGGTTTAATCGTTGTTACAGTACAGTTTGATTTGTATAGTCGATTCCTTAAACCTTGTAGGTAAATTGTAAGTGCGCCTTTAGCCGTACCATAAATATAGTTTGACTGACGACCACGGTCACCTGCCACAGATGAAACGGCAATTATCCCTTTATTAGTCTCTTTTTCTATTTTATTTGCTATTAGTGTTAACAATGACACAACACTTAAAAAATTTGTAGTGATGGCTTTATTGGTTTCTTCATAAGAACCTTCACAAGCCTCTTGATCTGGTAGAACACCATAGAAAAAGTAATATTTTGAGATATCTTCAAATTTATTACTAATGCTTTTCAGAAGGTCAGTATGATTCTCTATATCATCTAAATCACAGGTGATACTTTCTACTCTAGGGGATCCACGAGTTAATAAGTCATTTTCAACGCTTTTTAATCGATCCTCATTTCTTGCGACCAGTAACATTGAGTCTCCTGCTTTTGCATGTATACGTGCAAGCTCCTGAGCTACAGCAGAGGTTGCACCGAAGATCACTACAGATTGATTACTCATATTAAATTCTCACTTACTCTTCTCCAGAAATCTGACGAAAACCTTGGATCAATATATTTTTTAAACTCTTCAATCTTAGGATAGAAAGATTGAAAAGACTTGCTTGACATACATACATCTTTAGCAGGATATGCCGCCCCACCAGCCTCAACCACCATGTCATCCAATTCAGCAATCAACTTTAAAGTAACATCTCCCCTGTTTGCAAAATCTAATGCAAGGCAAATACCAGGGCGAGGGAAAGAGAGCATCCCAGGTGAAGATAAATCTCCAAACTCTTTTAAAACAGCCAAAAAAGAACCTAAACCAGAATCAACAATTTTTTCTAGGATTTTTTTCATTGTTTCTTTCTCTGAAAAAGGGACCACAAATTGATATTGATAGAAGCCTTTATTACCATAAATACGATTCCAGTTACCAATTCCATCAAGAGGATAGAAAAAAGAATCATAGTGTTGGTAAGTTGTTTTACCAGAACTGAGACGATTTTTATTAAAATAGAGTGTGTTAAATGCTTTAATTGTAAACTGGTTAAGTGTCTTCTGAGGGAAATTAAATGGTATCGATAATTTTGGTTCAAGTGTGGCAGATTTGATTAATTTTGTACTCTCTGTATGATCACCAGCCATAAACAAACCTCGAGCAAACTGGCTTCCCTTAGAGTTACAATCTAGCCAAGCAACAGAGTATTGGTGTTTTGTGTTAGCTTTCTCTGAAAGTGAGTAAAATTCATCAAGGCCATAAAAAGCAGTAGTTTCAACTTTAATCATAGGTGAGGGAATTTTTAATAACTGTATTTCAGCCCAAGTAATGAAACCCGTCAAACCTAACCCACCAATTGTTGCAGAAAAATAATCTGGGTTTTTGTTTGCGGTACATAAAAGCTGTGTACCATCCGAACGCTTGAGTTCAAAACTTCTGATGTGTCGTCCCAAAGAGCCATCCTGATGATGATTCTTTCCATGCACATCATTGGCAATTGCCCCACCAACGGTGACATATTTAGTACCAGGTGTAACAGGTAAAAACCAATTTTTAGGAACTATAAGATCTAGAATTTGTGAAAATAAAACACCTGATTCACACTTTAAAATTCCTGTTTCTTCATCAAAGCTAATAAAACGATCTAGTAGCCGATTCTCTATTAAAGTCCCTTCTGAGTTAAGACATGAATCACTATAGCTTCTAGCATTTCCATGGGGCAACAGTGACTTAGTTTCTAGATCTAAATCAAAGTCAGACCAAGCAGGTATAACTGCTTTTTGATCTACTTCAGGAATATATGCCCAACTACGGTATTTAGTCATTTCTATGTTGTACCATTAAAATAAACTGCACCAAGTACAATTACAAAACATAATGATACTGTAAGTATGCTGACCTTATCCTTAATGGCGAAAACTATAGGATCTTCATGCATCTCACCACGACCTGTGATCAGCCAAATTCTACCAATCCAAAATAATAGTAAAGGACATATTAACCATAGAATTTCGGGGTGAGAATACATTTCACGTACTTTTTCACTTTCTATATAAAGCGCTATTACTAAAATAGAGATATAACCTGCAGCGATACCAGAACTATTTAACATGGGCAAATCATCAACGACATAACCCCTACCTACAGTACTTTCTCTTCCTTCTACTCGAAGATTTTCAACCTCTGAATATCTTTTTGCAAATGCAAGACTAAGAAAGAAGAACATTGAAAATGCTAACAACCAAAATGACCATTCAGATTCAATTGATACTACTCCTGTAATTACCCTTAAAGAAAATAACCCGGCAAGAATAGTGACATCCAGTATTGCGATACGTTTAAAATAGAACGAATAAGATAATGTAGTAGCGAGATATACTAATAATGTAATAATAACTGGGAAGCTAAGTAAACTTAAAAGTACAATTATACCTACTAACAGAAATAACATTAAAACTACTGCCTGCTTAATTGAGATTAGACAAGAAGCAAATGGTCTATTGCGTTTATATTGATTTTGCCTATCAGATTCAAGGTCTAATAAGTCATTGATGATATAAGTAAATGATGCGATTAGAGACAAGCACAAAAATGCCATAACTAACTGAATGAATGCATTTGCATCATTAAAACGATGATCTAGAAAAAATGGAATAAAAACCAACAAGTTTTTAACCCATTGATGGAGGCGAATTCCTTTCAAGTAGTTACGGATAGTTGGGGTTGGTGATATAAATTCCTTTTCAATATTAAAAGAACTCCTCACCTTTTGTAAGAAACTATTATCCTGAGATACTACAGATACTGAACTAGCAGCTTTCCATACAGGGAAATCAACTTTATCATTCCCTATATACTCAAAACCTTGCTCTCCAAAGTATTCAACTAGATGATTTTTTTTATTCTCGCCGGTCAGATTAGTTTCAGAATCAGATGCTATTACACCATTAAAAAGCTGCAGATAACTTGCGATTGAATCAGCTAGAACTTTGTTACTACCAGTAACTAAATATACTTTACGATCTACTTTTTGAGTCTTGATATAATCAATCACCTCTTCGTTATACGGAAGATTTTCAGGTATTAATTTAATTTTTTTTGTAATTTCAGCTTTGAAGTGGGCTTTGGATTTGAATAACCAAAAAATAGCTAAGAAACAGTAAAAAGGTTTTTGCTTGATTAATAGTAAAAACAGTTCATGCAAAGAATCTGTTTTTATTAATGTGCCATCTAAATCAACACATAAAGGTGATGTTTGGGGGGGTGAATTATTATAAGACATTAGTATTAACCATAAACAAAACAAATATATTTTTATTGTTTTTCTGTTTTGAAATACGCCCTACTACATTGTGGGCGTAACCATTTTTTATTCTTTTACTTTATAATCACCATAATAAGCATAACCGTAGTCATAACCATAACCACTATTTTTAGCTACATACCCATTAAATATAAAACCTTTCACTGGAATATTTGTATAAGCTAATCGCTTAACCGCATGCTCAATCTCTTTAATATGATGCTGATCAGAGCGTACAACCATGAATACCACTCCCGCATGCTTTCCAATTATCGTCGGATCTGTAACTGCATGTATAGGTGGTGTATCAATCAATACCAAATCATATCGATCAGATACTAAAGTTAATAACTTCTCAAAATTACTATGCATTAATAGCTCAGATGGATTAGGAGGAGTCTTTCCTCGCGTAATAACATCCATTGTAGCATTACCAACCTTAACGGTATGTATGACTTCTTTTAAAGTAGATTTATTACTAATTAAGTCAGATAGACCAGGTGATACCTTTTTATTCACAAGGTTGTGAATATAGCCCTTACGCATATCTGCATCTATTAATAAAATACGTTGTTCACTTGCAGCCGTTACCGCTGCAAAGTTAGAAGTAATGAATGATTTTCCAATCCCAGGTGACGGCCCTGTAACCATAACAATATTATTTTTTGATTCTAGTAATGCAAAATGTAAACTTGTACGTAAGCTTCGTAAGCTTTCTATGGCTGGATCAGTCATATCTTCTGAAGCCAATAAATTCATCCGTTTATTCTTACTATTAAAACGACCAGCTTGTTTAGTAGCATCAGTTAACGGAACTGTTGCATAAACTGGAATACCTGTTACTTCCTCTAAAATTTCAGGGTTATCAACAGTACGGTGCAATAATTTTCTTAGAAATACTAATGCAATTCCAAAAATCATTCCTAAAATTGTTCCTGCAACAATAATCAAACTCTTTTTTGGTTTTACTGGACTATGATACACAATAGCTGTATCTATAATATAAACGTTACCTACCGTACTCGCCTCTGCAATTTTAAATTCCTGAATATTATTCAGAATATCACTGTAAATTGTATTGGCAACTTTAAAATCTCGTTCGAGCTTTAGCAGCTTTTGTTGCTTAACAGGAAGTTTAACAACCTGCGAAAGTGATGCCTTTTTCCTTTTCTCAAGCTTTTTTTCTTGAGAAAAAATTGCCTGAATAGTAGGGTGATTATTGGTGTACCTCTGAGCTAACTCCTCTCTTTTCAATGACAAAGTCTGTAATTCAGTATCTATGCTTGAAACCACATCCAAAACAGCTTGTGTCTCACGTGACAAATCTGCCGTTTGATTGTCCGTGCGGTATTTACTCAAACTACCTTCAGCCTGATCAACCAAGGCTTTAACAGGTCTAATTTGCTCTTTTAGAAATTTTAAAGCACTTGTTGCTTCTTCAGAACTTCTTGATTTGTTTTGCTCAAGGTAACTACGGGAAATATGGTTTAAAATTCCGACAATCTTCTTTTTGTTTTTACCATGTAATGTCAACTTTATAATGCCAGTTTTCTTTCCTTTCTCTGAAACATTAATTGCTCTTCTAAGAGACTGTGTTACTTCCAACTTTGATTGCTTTTCAACATAAAACTCAGTACCGGGCATTGCAGATAACTCAGAAACAAACACCATTAATTTTTTATCAATAGAGCTAGATGAGCGACCTACTTCACCTTCAAGTAATAATTTCTCTTTATATAAAATTGTAAACTTACTATTACCTTGGCTTATTAATGTTAAAGTTTTATTCAACAGATAATCAGGGACTGTCAGACTTACAACATTAATTTTCTCACTACCCCAAGCATATTTATGAAAAAACTTATCAAATCGATCCCATACCTTGGGTAATTTATTAATTTTATTAACATTAAAATACTTGCTATAGAAAATACTAAGAATAGGGACTCTTTTGGGTTCTGCAGAAATATCTAACTTCAAATCACTAACAGCTTTTCCAAGAGTTTTTCTAGATTTAATAATCTCCAGCTCTGTACCAACAGCGGTACTATCCTGGGTTAACCCAGCAAGCTCTTCAATACCAGGTATTGCCGCTTTCTTTGCTTCAACTTGGAGCAATGCATCTGCTTCATAAATCGAAACTTTACCTGACGCATAAATAAAAGCTAATACAAAAAATATAGCTGTAAGAAATAAAACTATCCATTTCCCTTTCCAGATAGTACTGACCATCTGTAATAAGTCTAAGTCAGACTCAGTACTTTTATTTGAATGCAAATGTGTTTGAATCTTCATTAAATTATTTTAATTTCCAAAGTTTATATTTCCACTTTTCTAGCCCAGTCTCAATGAGATTTAAGGCGGCAACAAATGCAACCCTGTCTTTTCTATGAGGATCTGGCACCGCTTGATTATCCATCCATTTTCCAATGAGGTGGACTTTTCCACGAGCTTCTGGGTATTTAGAGTGGATTAAATCAATATGCTTTTGTTCCATTGCAAGAATAAGATCTGCATCAGCTATTAGTTCACTACTGATCTGTTGTGATCGATGACTAGATAGTTCAATACTCTGCTCTTCCATCAGTTCTATTGAAATAGGATCAGCTGGCCGTCCTACAGGAGCACCTATACCTGAAGAAAAGACATTCAACTGAGGGCGTTGCTTTCTCAGCAACACCTCAGCCATTGGACTTCTACAAATATTTCCTACACAAACAAACATTACATTTTGGAACATCTACTTACTTTAATACCTTCTAGTGATATCTGAAAAAGAATCCAAGGTGGAAATGCTTGGTAATAGTCTACTAATTAAGCGATTCCAACGGACCACTGGTGTGGCTGTAACATAGACAATATCTCTTGGGTGTAATTTAAACCTTTCTGCAAATAACACAGAATGAACTGAAGTCATTTGAAGTTGGTACACTGTAGGCTTCTTATCATTACGGTTCTGTTGACGTACTACAAATACGCCCGTAGGATCAGCTGTTTCCTCATTAAAACTACCTGCTTCACTAATTGCTTCAGCTAGTGTTAGACCAAACTCATCATACTTTATGCTACCAGCTGTACGAACTTCACCCATTACAAAAACTTTTCTTGAAGTATTTTTCTTAACAATGTGTAAAGCATCCCCACCTCGTAATACATAATTTTGTGAGTTATTTCCACCACGATATAAGGAGTTTAAATTGATATTGATTTTTCTATTCTGTTTCACCAATAAAGCAACATATGAAGCATCTTTTGTTAAACCCCCGGCTTCTGCTATAAGAGATCTGACTGTCTTAGGCGTATCATTTACTATAAATACACCTGGTTTACTAATTTCACCAGAGATAGATGTTTTTTGGCTTCTATAACTAGCAATTGCTACACCTACTTGCGGTTTAGTTATAAATTTCGCCAACTTTTTCTCTAATTCTTTACGGATTTGATTTGTTGTTCTACCTTTTGCTTGCACTTCTCCAGCAAAAGGGAAAAAGAATTTGCCATTTTCTCCGACTTTATGTCCTGCTGAAGACGCATCTCTAAATTCACCCGCTGGAATGGTAAGCTCAGGATGATCCCAAACAGTAATACTTAAAATATCATGAGCCCCTATCAAATACTTATAGCCACCAGTACCTCTTGCTTTTTTTACCGAAGAGCGTTTTACTTTTTTAGTATAACGATTACTCGCAATATTGTTTTTTGAAATTGTATTGTATGTAATAGGTATTAAAGTATAGTCTCTACCCGCAATCGGCTTTGCTAGCTTTGGAGAGTTGATTTTACCTATTGTCGGCATCCCAGAAGGAACAAGAGTAGAACAAGAGCTTAATAAAACAGCTGATGAAACAATTAATAA
>VAPK010172667.1_pt1 | contig 11061 bp, 8 predicted proteins | sample 3395031 | NCBI WGS metagenome assembly VAPK01 (sample SAMN08290443, study PRJNA428436) | hydrothermal vent metagenome | isolation source: Deep-sea hydrothermal vent chimney 1 | place: Pacific Ocean: Juan De Fuca Ridge
CTTCTGAGAAAACGTGGGAAATTTTAGTTAAAAATTTTAACAATGTCAGGTGCGTAGGGGTTTTAGAACGTTTTGATGATTCACTTACTTTATGGGAAAAATATTTACAATTTTATTTTCCTGCTATTAGTTGTGTATATACAAAAAAAAATGTTTCAGGTGATCGCGAAAAAGATATATCTGTAAGGTTGTTGAAAATTAAAGATGAATTAGGAACCGAATTGGTCGCGGAATTTGAGAAACGAAATAAAATCGATTATCGCCTATATCATTTGGCCAATAAGAGACTTGATGCAGAGATTAATAACTCCCCTGAATTTAGAATCAAAAAAAAGAACTTTGCCCATATAATCAAGGCGTTAGAACAGGTTTGTATTCCTCAAAAAAAAGTTGATGATACAGTGTTACCATTCGCCGTAGAGAAAAAAATCAGCATAGAAAAACCAATTTATATCCAAACGGGAAAATATAAGTTTGTTGAAATCAGTTTAGAAAAGGATGTTATTCCATCAAAGTCAATCCATATTGTCGGATGCGGCTTGTTCGACTATGCAACAAAAGAAAGTTTGATTGTAGTAAGACATGGTCAGAAAATTCAAATAATCCTGCTAATCAAAGCCAATGAACAGATTAACCAACCAATAGTTGGAATTACCATTAAAAATGGCATACATGATATCATGTTCGAAATGAACTCCTTTTTCAACAAAGAAAAGCTTGACTCACCTGAAATAGGAATACCTTACTCGTATAGTTTTATCTTTAAAATGCCAGTGTTAAATAGCGGTATATACTCAATTACACCCGCATTTGTTAGTGGTTCGCAGAATGATAATGTGCCATTAAGCTGTATTAATGATGCTATTGTTTTTATTGTCCCCGCAATGATCTCCCAGCGTTTACCTGGGGCTATGTATGTTAAAAATTTTAAACTTAAAGCTCAACAATTGTAATTATAGTGAATATTTATATCTGAATCCGTGACGATTATATGCCCTTGTGGTATTTACTGACTTAATTAATATGTTTTTTATGAAAAAAACATATTGTGGGAGAAATGGTCACCAGCTGTATTGGCAGCTTGTTGATGTACCAAAGTATAATCAATATTGCGGCCTTCGCCCCTCCGAATTTTGCTGGTGATTGTTAAGATAGTCCTATATACCTGGAAAGTTTTGCTAAATCCGCACCGGTTATTATGTCAGTATTCATAATATTATTTACCTGCCACTGCGGTATTTCATCGTGAGAATATGTGTTATAATATACCATTAAATTATATTGTAATGACTTGTGTAAAGCAAATTCATGTAAACAAAGTCTTTGATAGAAATCAAATATATGGTAGTTGTATATCTCATTGCTAAATTCAAATTGACGAGATTCAAATTTGTTTATTAATTCACCTTTGCTTGTAATTTTGTTTTTCATGCATGCGGCAAAATCATCGAAATGGGCGAAAAAGCATTGTGCCTTAAAACCCAGATGCGCATTTTCCCGCAGTAGTTTCACGTCATTGTCGATTATGCCCTCAATCCCTATGAGCTTTAGTATTGTTCTAACAATATCATCCTCCAATGGTATTGTAACAAGAGAACAAGCTTCGGTTGATAAATCAAGCTGACGTAATTTGGAGAAGAAAATCTCAATCCAGTTAAAGCGGCGCTTGATGTATTCTCCAATCACATTTTCACGACTTGGTTGGCTAACTCCCTGTAAATAACGCCAACCAAATATTTTGGAGTCGTGTAAACACATCGACTCTATAAATGAATCAATTCTACGTAGAGCGCAGATAATTTTCACGGGCATTATTTGAGAGCATGTGATTAAAAAATTATAAAAAAAAGGGTAGTCGTTATACGTGAGCAGGTTGGAAAAAGATTCCGTCGAAAGTATTATATCTTTGTCCCGATGATATCGTAGAAAATCGGTTAGTTCGGTAGTTGTATTTTTATCGTAAGACTTCAGCGCCTTGCCAATTCCGTGGTGAGCAATATTTTCATCGTCACGCCATAGTGCTGGATAGATAAAGTTGCGCCGGGACAGCTTATTTTTGTTGTTCGAGAGTATCCTTTGTAAAGTGGTTGTTCCCGTTTTGGGCATTCCAATGTGTATGAAAAGCATGTTTTAAACCTGTATGGAAGTGTTTTACGCCTTTATAAATAGTCCCAGTTGGAGACTATTTTAATGCTTTCCCTGTTTAATAAACTCTTCTCGTCTAACCGAGTTAAATACCTTTGTAAGTGAAAAGTATTGACTAATGGGTTGTTGTGCGCATCCGGGCAACTGACACAATAAGTCGCGTAGCCGCCGTTTTTTAATATCGGGGCTATTCCGTCGGGTTCTTTCAGGTTCGACAACCACACGAAATGTTCCCTACTGAATTGATAATATTGAGAGTTAAAGGGGCTGGTATCGCCATTGCTGGAATCTGAAAAAATATATGTAAAACCAGCCTGTTTGCGCGGCGCATAACAACACGGCAAATATCGGGCCGTTGCGTCCATGACAAGAGACGTATATAGCCATTTGCAGGTCAGGCCAAGTTTTTTTCTGAATACGCTTTTTTTAATACCATGCGCCTTATCCTGCCAGCGCTCGGAGAAAAGTTTTTTAAACGATCCTGAGATAGACGGTTTCAATGAAATTGATCCGCCACCAGGATTTTCTGTAACGTATCTCTCTTCTTTTTCCTTTGTGGCAATGCGTAAATCATCATTCCAAATGATGTCATACGGATTTGCGAAGTGTACCTCGTTTACCCCTAATTCATTAGCTATTTCTTTAACTTTATTCTTTTCGTGTTTGTTATGCTCAAAAAGGAGGAATTGCCATGACAGAACTGGGGTAGCCATTCTGTATTTTTTTTTGGCCTCCACAAGTAGCCGCACATTGTTCATTACCAAATCAAATTTACCACCTTTTCTATAATACTCATAACTGGCTTGCGTGGCCCCGTCAATTGATAAAATCATATAATCTAATCCTGAGGTTACCAGAGCCTCTGCGTCAAATTTTATGGATAAATTTGATGACAGTACTGTATTGAGAAGATAACTTTTGGCTTTTTTTATAAACTCTGGCGTGTGTTGGTTCAGTAATGGTTCTCCCCAGTTATAGAATAAGATGCTGGACGCATAGGGGCCAAATTCACTGATGAATGTGTCATATCTTGTTGGGGCAAGCATACCTGATGGCCAGTCCGTTCCTATTTTCTTTTGAAAAATTTTATTATGCAAACAACCGGGGCAGTGTAATTGGCAATTATTAGATGGATCAACTATCAGGGAATAAGGCGACGATATTAAATAAGAGCATCTGTTTACATACTGGTATTTACCAACAAGAAAATTCGATATCTTAAGCAAGAAAGCTTGGCTATACTCTTCGCCAATGCCAGCTTTAATTAATTTGTCCAATCCTGATTGTTGCAGGAGATCAATTTGAACCAAAAAATTGTTGAAATCTTTTGAATCTCGAATATGGGACTGTACTTTTTGTATTAAACTGTTCATAGTGTATGCGTTGGGAACAAGTAATTTAATGCTTTGCCCATCGTTTGATAAAAGTTTCTATTTGATCTCGGCTATAGAAATATTTCATGAATTGAGAATTATAAAGTTTTTCCAAGTCTCTTTGTTGCGGTTTGTAATTGGCTAAAAATTTTTTGTATATTGGGCTGTACCATTTTTGGGAAGATACATTTTCTTTAATTAGTCTGAAATTGTCAATTTTTAGGAAATTACCTATTTTTTGTTCTAAATTGTTTAAATCTTCAAGTCTGATTATCATCATTTTTATTCTTGGCGTTGTGCTGCCGTACACTTGATAACCGTCATGACAATTGAATTTTTTATCATATATATTAATTGAGTATTTATTAACTTCCGGGAAATATATGTGGGTTTTAAAGAGGTGGTTGTACCAATTAAAAATATGGTCAAAATTATTTATAATGTGTAGCTTGTTTGAAATTTCTCTTTCCTGTTTATCGTAAGGTAATTTTTTGAATTCATCTTTTGTGGCGATGAAAACATTATTTTGTGGGGCAGGATCGCACATTGATTGAAATACACTTGATATATTTCTTGATAAAAGTTCTCTAACTAAACTGATAATAATAAAATCCTCATTATTACTATGAAGAAAATCGTACAATACTTTAATGGAATGAGTGTGTACAATATTATTGTATCGTATGGAATCATCATTTGTTAACAGGTTAGTGATGTTGGGGGATAATGGGGAGGAAAAAGGTTTAAGTGACGCAAGTAATGTGGTGGAGCCAACCTTGCCCATTTGCCATATGAAAATTGGCTTTTTGATATTTTCAATATGACGTGCGGTGTGATTCTGGTTCGAATTAGAGGATTTTGGAGGTTGTAATCGTAAAATAACGCTGTCAAATGGTTTGAATGGAATAATAAAAATATTATAGAAAATATTGGGAGATTTGGTAGTTGAAATTTTTGCGGGATATGGTTTTTCAAGCCCCGAACATGGGCAATCAATTGCGGTTTTAAAAGCCTTAATTAACAGCCTGCTTTCTTTTCTGTTGAATTGAGCTACGGTAATTAATATGTTATCGATACGAAAAACTAAAAATGTTTTTTGGTAGTGATCAATATGTATGTCGGATGCGTTTCTGAGTATAGCCTGGGTAATTATAAAATCCGTAATATTCTTTGGTGAAGATGCATGTTTTAACAGATTTATGCATGTTTTTTCTATTTTTTTCAAACTCACTACATGAGTTGATTGTGGATTGACACTGCGCATTTTATTTGTAATCAATGAAATAGCTGGGTGCATATAATAACCGTCTTTTTTATTATATAACATCTATGGTTACATCGTTTTTGATGACAAGATAGCATCCTATTCTGGCAATTGGATCTTTATTTCCTATTTCCACTAAATATGCGTCATGCACCCAGTGATGTTGAACATATTGCTCTAAACTTCCGCTTGCTATGGCGGGTGAGAATGAATATTTGCCTCTTTTTAACATTGGGAAATCAAACTCAAAGGTTACCGTTTTTACCTCACCATTCTTAAATGGCGGCAAATCTTTGCCCAAGGTGATTGAATTCATACCCAAAAGAGATATACCTTTGCTGTCGGTGAATTGAAAGCCAATTATGGGATGTTTAATGTGTTGGTTTATTTTTATATTCAGGGCATAAATAACCCTTATCCCGCCATCGAATATTTTAATATTTGCTTTATTGAGGTCTGTTGTCAGACTAGTAGCTACGATTTCTGCTTTTAGGTCTCCAAATGATTTGCATTCGTTCGTTTCAAGCCAATTAAATTTCTCTTTATTTTTTTCGAAACCATGATTGGCTGTCGTGCCTGTAAGTCTGGTTTTTCTGTTCGATTTAGAGGTCTCACCAAAAGACATGTAGGAAATGTAATCTTTGCAGACATCCTTTGGGAGGCCTGTTTGTATTATTTTACCATTGAATATCCATAGCGCTTTGGTGCAAAATTGGATTATTGACTGTTCACTATGAGATACAAAAATAATAGTTTTATTGTTTTTACGAAATTCATTTAATTTACGAAAGCACTTTTGTTGAAATCTGAAGTCTCCAACCGATAGTGCTTCATCAATAATTAGCACATCCGGGTCAACATTTATTGCCACTGCAAACGCAAGTCGGACAAACATTCCAGAAGAATATGTTTTTACCGGTTGATTAATGAAATCTCCAATATCCGCAAATGACAGAATTTCACTTAGTATATTTGTTGTTTGTGATTTACTGAGTCCCTGCAAAGAACATTTGAAATAAATATTTTCTATACCGGTTAATTCAGGATTGAATCCTGCCCCCAGTTCTAACAGGGCTGAGATTTTCCCGTTTATTGTTACTGTTCCTGTTGTTGGAGTTACCACACCGGTTAAGATTTGTAGTAATGTAGATTTTCCTGCTCCATTTTGTCCAAGAATGCCGAGGCATTCACCTCTGTTCAGGGAGAACGAAATATCTTTCAAGGCATAAAAGTTGTGGTGATATTTCTTTTTAAACGGACTAAAAGCTTCTTTGAGACGGTTAATCGGTTTATCGTACAGCTTGTAAATTTTTGATAAGTTATTTACTGTTATTGCGTTGTGTTGTTGCATGGTTGCGGTTTTTGTATTGGTTATGGCAAGCTGTTTAATCTCAATCCGGGGTTGCTCTCTCGCGGTTAAGCAGGCGCGATCAAAATTGAATGAGAGTAGTGGTGATCCCCTGCTTCTCGTCTTAGTACCATAGTGGAGGCGTATGTTCAATTATGGCGTGATTAAATTTGTGAATTGCTGGTGTTTTCATAACGGCTTATGTGACAAAAGTGCTTTTTCATTTTGTGATTGTAACGGTTTTTTGAAATATTAGGTTGGTGTATAGTGATGCATGATATTTTATACTCTTTGATAGTTCCCGTTTATAAAAATGAGGCCAATGTCTTGAGCCTTTTGGGACGTGTTGAGGAATTGTATAGATGCCTGGACAAGCGTTTGGAGGCCATCTTTATTGTGGATGCAAGTCCTGATCAGTCTTATAAACTTCTGCGAGACAAGCTTGCTGCACAAGAATTTCCTGCTGAGTTAATAAATCTTGCCAGGAATTGTGGTTCCGCTCTGGCAGTTAGAATGGGATTGTCAATTGCCGGTGGAAAATATTTTGCTGTGATGTCTGCTGATTTGCAAGAACCAGCAGAGCTGATAATCAGTCTTTTTACAACTTTGCGAAATGATGCTGCAGATATAGCAATTGGAGTCAGAACTGGTCGAGATGACCCTCTGTGTAGTAAAATGTCTGCAATTCTGTTTTGGAAGATTTATAACAAATTGGTACAGAGCGATATGCCACCGGGCGGGGTTGATACATTTTGTATTAACCAAAAAGTAAAAAATGCCCTTATGTGTCTAAATGAATCAAATTCTTCATTGGTCGGGCAGATAATTTGGCTCGGTTTTAGACGTAAAGAAATACCTTATAAGCGGCGGGCAAGAGAAATTGGTGAAAGTAGCTGGAGTGTTCATCGTAAATTGAAATATATGCTCGATAGTGTATTTTCTTTTACCGATCTACCAATTGCAATCATTACTTCACTTGGGATACTTGGTTTGTGCTTTTCTGTTATCGTAGGGAGTGGAGCCTTTCTGATGTGGTATGTTGGTGATATCCCCGTAAAGGGTTATACAACCCTTTTATTAGTTTTGTTGTTTTCCTTATCTCTTGTGTTGATTTCTCTTGGAGTGATAGGGAATTATGTGTGGCGCGCATTTGAAAATACCAAGAACAGGCCGTTATTTGTCGTGATGGAGAGAGAAAAATTTAATACGATTAATGATGATAGATAGCACTGAGGTCAAACTTGTTGAGTTGTTTTAATGCAAAAGTGTTCAACGGTAAAACGTTTATAAGTCCGGCGAATTTCCCCATATTTTTCTTTTGAACAATGGAAATGGTATTGTTGTGGATCTTCAGAAACTATCTCTAATCCCATGCGTTTATAAAAGTTTATTAAAATATGATTCTTCTTATTCATACTGGATTGGGCGTTTTTAACTTTGAAATAATAGAATGCACAATCAAAAATCAAAAAATATGATTCAATGCCATAGTTGTATGGGGCATCGTGGGTTATTATCCAACTTCCGTTAATGCATGTTTCTTCCGTAATATTATATATCCTGATACACCCATATCTCTTTCCGTCTTTCGATTCAACGATAAAATAGAAATCATCATTTTTGAGTATATTGTTTTTTATATATTCTATCTGCTTGTTAATATCATTGTCGGTTTTATTCAGATATTTGTTGTATAGTGGTGATGTTCGTAGTGACAACAAGAATTTGGCATCGCTGATATTAACCTCTCTTAGATTGATATTCTTTCCTATAACAATAAGTGCCATATCGCAACGTATTATTCTTGTTCATGTTTGTTTAAAGATATTTTTGAAATTTTCCACTTTTTGTTTAGGTGAGTGAGTTGTAGCATCATCTCGTTTTTGTATTTCTTTGAGGTTCTGTTTTTCTTTTGAAAAATTTCTATCCAGCTTACACGGGCTTTACCATTGTCTGCATTTATTTCTCTTTTAATTTTGAGGAAATCGGCTTTCACAAAATCTTTAATAAAAGACAGTCTTTGTTTAAAGATATTTTTGCAACTTGAAATGTATGCCGGTGTAGAAATTTTTTGGCAAATCGTACTAATATTTTTAGAATTAGTACCGGGAGTTAATTGGGTTGTGTAGGCAGAATATACTGCGAACACGGCACTGTCTGGTGAAGAAAGGACGATACCACTGTTAGTGTTGTTATTGACGATTAGCTTGTTTATTAATTGAGGCGTTGCTTTACGAGTTTTATGTTTTTTATTGGGGATAGTGCGTACTTTCAATAATTCGATATCGTAAATAAGTACAGCATAGGGGCCTATTTTAGCACCGAATCCTTTATAGCCATAAGCCAATCTTGCTGGTACAAATATTTTGTATCTGCTCCCTTCTTTCATTAGCTGTAGGGCTTCTGAGATTCCGGGTATAAATGAGCTTGTGATGCCGGTATTTGGTTTTCCAGCTTTATAACTATTATAGAATGTAGTCCCATCAAGTAACTTCCCAATATAGTTTAATGTTACAACATCGTTTGATCCTGGTTTTGCGCCACTTCCTTTTTTTATGATTTTATATTGCAGGCCGCTATCAGTTGTTAAAATATCTTTTTTGTGCTTGTTCGTTGCCAGAAAAACTAAACCTTCCTTGAGATTTATTTTGCCCAGTGCATCTATTTGCTTTTGCCGTTTGGAGTGTCTGCTTGTGGCGAAATCCTGTTTTAAACGCTCTGTTTCTTGGGCAGATAGAAGATATTTGTTCCCCGCATATGAGTCTTTTATCCCTCTTAAAAGACTATTGAAATTGATTTTAGGATTCATTTGTCGCAGGGAAGAGCCAATGTCCAATCCCAATGCGTACCCCAAACGTTGGGCGTGATTTGTAAGCTCAGTTTTGTCATTGTTGGCGTGACAAATTGTATTTGTAAATATTGTCAATACAATTATTGAAGACCAAATTAGTGAAAAGCGCATTTTGATAACCTTTTATGTGGATTAGTGAATGTGGGGAGTTACATCTAATTTAGATAATAGCAAAAATTCTGAGTAGTCTCGTATATAGTCATTTGGGTCATAGTGATGGGAGCTGAATACAAGTAATACTGCGTTATTAGAATGTCGGTATTGAACAGCCCAGATCATGGCTGGAATATACAAGCCGACATTAGGCTGGTTAAGTATAAATTCTTCACGATTTTGACCATCGTCTGCAATAACGTTAATACGTCCTTTAATTGCAATTAGGAATTGTTGACAGTTTCGATGGGCGTGTTCTCCGCGTGTGTCAATGTTTGTCGTTGGTACATCATAAACTAAAAAGTAACGGCGGGGAATAAATGGAATGTCATTCTCGAATTCACCGACAGTTAGATTACCTCGCATATCCGGAACCATTTTCAACTTATGGAAACTAACTCCTTTTACGATGGATGGCCTGAGATTTCCATTAAGAGTTGATTGAGAATGAAATTTTTTGAACTCACTGCTGGTGGAGGTTTTGATATAGCCGGTTATTCGAGCTGGATTACCTTCTACGATGGCTAATGGTGGTACACTACGACTAACTACTGAGCCGGGCTTGATTATGGCGTTTACGCCTATTTCTACCCCAGGGTATATTGTAGAGTTTGCGCCGATTTCTACTCTTTCCTGGATGATAGTGGCTTTACCTTCTTGCTTGTTATTCAATATTACCGCATTGTGACCGATGAAGACACTATCCTTAATAATAACGCCTGGGGCAATATAAGCTCCTGGCATTGTTGTTGTGTTGTTTAGTTCATCAGTTACGCGCATTCTTTAAATTCCAGTGAAATAAATTTATTCGATTTGAGCACGGCTTCAATAGTCCTTTCAATTTGTTTCGGTGTCATACCGGGGTAACATGGTAGCGAAACTGCGTGGTCGCAAGATTGTTCACTGACCGGCAAAGAGCCCCGTGTCTGTTCAAATTTGTAAGGTGATTGCATATGGTCAGCTATGGGGTAGTGGACGTTTGTGTTGACACCTCTCTTTCTTAAATAGTCCCGAAATGAATCCCGATTATTTGTTCGGATAACATAGAGATGTGCCACATAATTCTTATTGAACAAAGGAGGGATACTTATGGGTAAGCCCGCAAAAGCTTTATTGTATTGTTCGGCAATTTGACATCGTTTGTAATTCCAGGTCTCAAGATGTGGTAATTTGTCCCTTAGTATGGCAGCTTGAAGTTCATCCAATCGGCTATTACGTCCTCCGGGAATTTCTACTTTATATTTTGTTCCCCAGCCGTATTGACGGAGTTGTTTTACTTTTGCCGCTATAAAATGGTTATTGGTAACAATTGCCCCCCCATCACCCAAGGCGCCAAGATTTTTTGTGGGATAAAAACTAAAGCAAGCCATATCCCCAAAACTTCCCGCTTTTTTGCCGTGTTGGGTCGCTCCATGGGCTTGAGCGCAGTCTTCAATTACCGGGATGCCATATTTTGATGCTGTATGAATAATTAATTCAATATCGTCGGCCATTCTGCCATATAAATGGGTTACAATAATAGCGGCGGGATGTACTTGTTTCAATGCCTTTTGTAAATTGCCGTTTGACATAGTAAGAGTTGCAGAATCAACATCAACATAATAAGGCGTTGCTCCTAAACAATATATGGCGGCACTACTGTAAAACCCCGCATTAGCAACTGAGATCACCTTATCTCCACAGCCAATATTCAGGGATCTTAAACTAATTTCCAGAGCATCTGAGCCGTTGGCAAGACCGATACAATGCTTAACGCCGCAATACGTGCTGAATTCCTGTTCGAATAATTCAACTTCCTGTCCCAATACATAGCATGAGCTTTTTAGCACTCTTTGGAATGCGTTTTCTATATTTATAGAAGCATTTATTAATCGCGCGGAAAATAAAGGTATTGGTGACATCATTATGATTTCTATTCCAGTGAGAA
>VAPK010525898.1_pt1 | contig 11055 bp, 11 predicted proteins | sample 3395031 | NCBI WGS metagenome assembly VAPK01 (sample SAMN08290443, study PRJNA428436) | hydrothermal vent metagenome | isolation source: Deep-sea hydrothermal vent chimney 1 | place: Pacific Ocean: Juan De Fuca Ridge
AAAGAATTTAAAAGATTGCTTTCAAAGATTGTCCGTAGAAACTACTTGCAGATAAATTCGGATTTAACCTTTCAGTCCTTTTAGCTGTTCTTCAAGCACCTGAATCCTGGCTTCAGCATCAGTTTGTTTTTGGCGCTCTTTTTCAACCACAACTTCGGGTGCGTTATTGACAAACCTTTCGTTGGAAAGCTTTTGGGTCACCGATTTCAGAAAACCGAGTGTATAATTCAACTCTTCCTTAATCTTTATGATTTCGGCTTCAACATCTACGCTCTCGCTTCTGGGAACATAATATTCCTGAGCACCAACAGTAAACACCAGCATTCCTTCCGGTTTTTCTATAACTGTTTCAATTTCGGAAACATTTCCCAGTTTTGATACAACGGGATAAAAGTCACAATCAGCATTCTCACCTTCCCTGACTTTAAGTTCAATAGACTCGCGGTTAAGAATATTGTTTTCCTTGCGGAGATTTCTTATTCCAATAATAATCTGTTCAACCCTTTCAAAACCACTCAAAATTTCCTGATCCCAGGTTCCGGGAACGGGCATATCAGAAACAATAATGTCTTGTCCTTCTTTGCGCTCACGCAGATGATGCCAGATTTCCTCAGTAATAAAAGGCATAAAAGGATGCAGCATTTTAATCAGGGATTCGAAAAATGTGATTGTCTGCTCATAGGTTTGGGCATCGATCGGTTGTTGATAGGCAGGTTTCACAATCTCCAGATACCAACTGCAAAAAGTATCCCAGACCAGCTTGTAAGCAGACATCAGAACATCCGAAATACGGTATTGGGAATAATATTGCTCTATTTCTCCAGCTACCTGATCCATTTTAGATTCGAACCATTTCGTAGTCAACTTATTGTACTCCGGAGTTTCCAGGTTATCATCAACCTGCCAGCCTTTTACCAGTCGCAGGGCGTTCCATATTTTATTGCTGAAATTACGTCCCTGCTCACATAAAGATTCATCAAAGGGAAGATCATTTCCGGCCGGGGCAGTGAGTAACATTCCCACACGTACACCATCAGCCCCAAACTGCTCAATCAACCCGATGGGATCGGGAGAATTTCCCAGCGTTTTTGACATCTTGCGCCCAATCTTATCACGAACAATCCCAGTAAAATAAACATTCTTAAATGGAATATCTTTCCTGTATTCCAATCCTGCCATAATCATCCGGGCAACCCAAAAGAAAATGATATCGGGAGCTGTAACCAGAGCGTTGGTGGGATAGTAATATTTTATCTCATTATTATCCGGAAAACGTATGCCGTCAAAAACAGAGATTGGCCACAGCCATGAAGAAAACCAGGTGTCCATTACGTCTTCATCCTGCTTAAGATCAGAAATCTGCAAATTAGAATCAAATTGCTTCCTGGCTTTTTCCAATGCTTCTTCTTTGGATTTTGCCACCACAAATTCACCGTTAGGCAGGTAATAAACCGGAATCTGTTGTCCCCACCAAAGTTGTCGCGAAATGTTCCAATCGCGAACATTTTCCATCCAATGGCGATAGATATTTTTGAACTTGGCGGGATGGAACTTGATTTCATCTTCTTCCACCACTTTAAGTGCTGTTGTTGCCAGCTCTTTCATTTTCAAAAACCATTGAGTAGATAATTTGGGTTCAATGACAGCATCGGTGCGTTCTGAAAATCCTACTTTATTTACATAGTCTTCAATTTTCACCAAATTGCCAGATTTCTCCAAATCCCTGACAATTAATTCTCTGACTTCAAACCGATCTTTCCCTACATAGAGCCGGGCAGCTTCGTTTAAAGTACCATTATCATTAAAGATATCAATGCTTTCGAGTTTATGTTTGATGCCCAGTTCATAATCATGGATGTCGTGTGCGGGTGTAATTTTCAATGCGCCTGTACCAAATTCACGATCAACGTACTCATCCACGATCACAGGAACAGCATGGTTTATCAACGGGACGATAACATTTCTACCATGGAATTTTTTAAAACGGTCATCTTCCGGATGAACGCAAACTGCCGTATCTCCAAGAATGGTCTCCGGCCGTGTTGTAGCAATGGTCAGGAAATCATCACTGCCTTCCACAGCATAACGCAAATAATACAGTTTCGACTGAACTTCTTTGTGGTTCACTTCTTCATCTGAAACAGCAGTTTTAGCTTGCGGATCCCAGTTCACCATCCTGATACCCCTGTATATCAACCCTTTATCATACAAGTCAATAAAAGTATCGATCACAGATTCATAAAGGCTTTCATCCATAGTAAAGCACGTCCGTTCCCAGTCGCACGATGCACCAAGTTTTTTCAACTGTTCCAGGATAATTCCACCATGTTTGTCCTTCCACTCATACGCATGATTCATGAATTCTTCGCGCGTAAGCTTGTTCTTATCGATACCCTCCTGGGTCAATTTAGCCACGACTTTGGCCTCTGTGGCTATAGAAGCATGGTCGGTTCCCGGAACCCAGCAGGCATTCTTCCCCTGCATACGCGCACGGCGGATAAGCACATCCTGAATCGTATTATTCAACATGTGACCCATGTGAAGTACACCGGTCACATTAGGTGGGGGAATCACTATCGTATAAGGCTCTCTCTCATCAGGTTCCGAATGAAAATATCTTTTAGCCATCCAGTGGTGGTACCACTTTTCTTCCGTTTCTACAGGATTGTATTTGCTGGGAATTTCCATCAACTTTATCTCGTTTTTTGAAGGGGCAAAGCTACAAAATATTGTGAAAACCAAATAGTGATTGGACTGAAGTCAGATGCCAAATCATACAAAGAACCAACTTGTTAAATTATAAAATGACTGAAATAAAATAATTTCTCTTGTGGCCTGTAAAATTCCAAAACGGGGCTATGAAATAATATTTTGTATTTTTGCCGCCTTAATCAATTCTAAATTTAATCCATTGTCATGAAAATAGGAGAAAACATGGTGGTTACCATGACCTACACCTTACGCTCAAATAACGAGCAGGGGGAAATTATTCAGAAAGTTGATGAAAGCAGGCCTTTTGTCCAGTTATTCGGAGTCGGGACATTGCTTCCTACATTTGAAGAAAACCTAAAAGGTCTTGAAAAAGGAGATACTTTCGGATTTCAGGTGATGGCAGATCAGGCTTATGGCAATCCTTCGGATGAAGCCATTATTGAACTGGAAAAGACTATTTTTGAAATTGACGACAAAATTGATACCGAAATGATTGCTGATGGTAAAATGATTACAATGCAAGATCAAAACGGAAACCCCATTGATGGTAAAGTACTGGCCATCAAAGAAGAAAGTGTTATTATGGATTTTAATCATCCGTTGGCTGGTGAAGATCTGTATTTCTCCGGAAGTATTTTGGATGTTCGTGAGGCCGCTCCTGAAGAAATTTCACACGGCCATACTCACGACCCGGAAGGACATAACCACGATTAAAAAATTATTTACCAAGAATAAAAACGGCAGGTTTTTTATTAAAGTCTGCCGTTTCTTTTTTCCAGCGACCGATATTTTGAGAAATGATATGTTCCGACGGAAGCGTCAGGTCAGAAGCAACACACAACATAGTCTGAGGTTTGCAGTTTTTTATCAGACTTTCCAGCATTTTGTTGTTCCGGAAAGGTGTTTCGATGAAAATCTGAGTGATATCACGTTGCGCTTCAGCTTCAAGCACTTTAATCTTTCTTGAAAGTAGCCCTGCATCTTTAGGAAGATATCCGTGAAAACAAAACTGTTGACCAGAGAAGCCTGATACCATCAGCGCTAAAATGATAGAGTTCGGGCCAGATAAAGGAACCACCTGAATACTCTTTTGGTGTGCCAGCTTTACAATCACAGATCCCGGGTCGGCAACAGCTGGCGTACCGGCTTCAGACAAAAGCCCTACAGAAATTCCCTTTTCCACAACATCCAGGAATCCCACATATTCTTTAGCACAAGTATGTTTGTTCAATTCCATAAATTGCATTTCATCAATGGAAATAGGATGTCCTATTTCTTTCAAAAACCTTCTGGCAGTTCGGGTTTTCTCAACAATAAAATTGGTAAGTTTAAAAACAATTTGCTGATTGTACTCCGGGATAACCCTTTTATAAGAAGCATTATCACCTAATGTGGTTGGAATAAGATATAAGGTCCCTTTTGTCATCATTCAAAAATTTAATCATCGAAAGGAAGATGGTTCAAATCCACATTGCCTCCAGAAATCAAAATACCGACTTTTTTACCGGTGACATCCAATTTTTTCGCTAGGATTGTTGCCAATGGTACAGCTGATGATGGCTCGATAATTATCTTCATTCTTTCATAGGTAAGTTGCATAGCTTCAATAATATCACTTTCTTCAACCCGGACGATGTCAGATACAAATTTACGGATGATGGGAAAAGTAAAATGGCCCAGTGATGTGAGCAGACCGTCCGCTATTGTTTTAGGCGCAATGCTGGGAACAAATTTTCCAGAATAAAATGAACGATATGCATCATCAGCTCCTGCTGGTTCACACGCGATAACTTTTGTTGATGGTGAGAAAAAGTGGACTGAAAGCGCTGTACCACTTAGCAAACCACCGCCGCCCACCGGGCAAAGTATCAAGTCTAAATCCGGTTGTTCTTCTATTAGTTCCATGGCTGCAGTTGCCTGTCCCGCAATAACTTTAAGATTATCATATGGATGTATTTCCATAGCTCCTGTTTCAGCAACTATTTTTTTTAATGTTTCTTCACGAGCCTGCAAAGTAGGTTTGCAGAAAGTAACCCGTCCACCATAACCTTTCACAGCAGCAACTTTTACTTTTGGAGCAGTTTCAGGCATTACAATGTACGCAGGGATATTTCTTAAAGCAGCTGCACGAGCCAGCGCTTGCGCATGATTTCCTGAAGAATGGGTAGCTACTCCCCTCTTAGCATCTTTATCATCAAGAGAAAAGACAGCATTTACCGCGCCGCGCGATTTAAACGCCCCTACTTTCTGAAAATTTTCGCATTTAAAAAAGAGATTGGCCCCAAGGCGCTTGTCAAAGTATTCTGAAGTCAGTACCGGAGTTCTGTGAATGTATGGTGCAATACGTTTCGCGACTTCTATAATCTCTTTATTATTAGGAAATTTCATAAATCTTGAAAATGATAAATTTATTACTTGTTGAAGTTTAGGTTTCACCAAGTCTTTTTTTCAAAGATAGTTTATGAAACGGAATTAGTAACCAAACAGCACATATTTCTACTTTTGTCAAAACAAATGCAAGTTCAAACCCAAAACATGAATCAATAAATAATATTGCTATTTGTGATTAAGAATTTTTCAATCAAAATTGAATTTTGCAACTACGTTTTTAATTTTAAAATAATGGTAATAACAAAATTGAAGATGTGATCAGAATCTCAACTTTTTATCGATTTCCTCAACATGGGCTTTGAACTGCCGGTCTGTTTCCATTAGGTTGTTTACGGTACGGCAAGCGTGTAAAACGGTAGCGTGATCTTTGTTTCCACATTGCAATCCAATACTTGCAAGAGAGTTTTTGGTATGCTTCTTTGAGAAAAACATAGCAATTTGCCTCGCCTGGACAATTTCCCGTTTTCTTGTCTTGGAATTAATCAAATCCAGGGAAATTTCAAAATAATCGCAAATAACTTTTTGGATGTAATCAATTGATATTTCACGTGTTGTATTTTTAACAAATTTATCAATCATCTGTTTGGCAAGTTCCAGTGTGATGGCTTTTTTATTCAGGGAAGCCTGCGCTAAAATAGAGATAAGGGCGCCTTCCATCTCACGGATATTAGTCGTAATATTATAAGCCAAGTATTCAATCACATCATTTGGCATCGTTATGCCATCCGCATAAAGCTTTTTCTGCAATATGGCAATTCTTGTTTCCAGATCGGGTGGTTGCAGGTCGGCTGCCAGTCCCCATTTAAACCGTGAAAGCAAACGTGGTTCCATGCCTTTAAGTTCCACGGGCGGTTTATCGCTGGTTAGTATGATTTGTTTGTTACTCTGATGCAAGTGATTGAAAATATGGAAGAAAACATCCTGTGTCTTCTCTTTTCCAGCAATGAATTGCACATCATCAAGGATCAATACATCAATCATCTGATAGAAATGAACAAAATCATTATGGTTGTTATTCCTGACCGAATCAATATATTGATTTATAAATTGTTCTGTTTGAACATACAAAACGATCTTATCTGGAAAATTATTTTTTACCTGAAGTCCGATGGCGTGTGCAAGGTGCGTTTTTCCCAATCCGACATTACTATATATTAGCATTGGATTAAAAGCCGTTTTGCCAGGGTTTTCTGCAATGGCCCATCCGGCAGATCTTGCCAGGCGGTTGCAATCACCTTCAACAAAATTATCGAAAGAATAGCTCTCAACCAATTGGGATTCAACTTTCAATTTCTTCAATCCCGGAATGATAAAAGGATTTGGAATTTCGCGTGTTTTGCCATTCGTTAAATCCAAAGGCATTATAACTGGCTTATTATCCACATTCTTTTTGTTAGTTGTAGGGTAGTTTATTGTAATAGGGTTGGGGTTTTCATAGGAAGATTTTTCCATTATAATACTGTACTCAAGCCTGCCGGCTAGGCCCAACTCTTTTTTGATAGTTTTTTTTAGAAGATGTATATAATGCTCTTCCAGCCACTCATAAAAAAACTGACTAGGCACTTGTATAGTCAAAATATTGTTTTCCAACCTTATCGGAATTATGGGCTCGAACCATGTTTTAAAACTTTGGTAGGGAATGTTATCCTTAATTACAGCGATACATTTATCCCATATTTCTTCGTGTCTCTTCTTCATTAGTTGGTAAACTTCCTCTAATAATTAGTTTTAAATTTTCAAAAAAGTTATAAATATTTAGAAATCAAATATTGGCATTTCCAAAAGCGTTTATCATAATTTTTTAACAAATAAATAACATAATTAGTGTAAAAAAAAGGGTGCTCGCTATTGACTTTTATTTTTTTTTATCGTATATACACCAAATATGAAATTCACACCAACTTACTATTTTCCTGTCAATTAATAACAATACCAAAAAACTCATCAAACAGGATCTTAATTTTTTCCGTTTGTTTTCTCTCCACCTCCAAAATTAAGTTACATTGCCTCGCAAAATTCTTGTCTATAATTTTAATTTGGTTCTCATGAATAATCTTCATAACGTCATTTGTCGACGTGTAATCAAACAAAATATTTATCTTCCTGGTAATTGCTCCATCAATAACTTCCGCAGCATTTAACGCACTAAAAGTCGCTGTTTTATAAGCTCTTATCAGTCCGCTAACCCCAAGTTTTCTCCCACCAAAATAACGGACAACTACAACAACGACATTATATAACTCTAAAGAAAGTATCTGGTTTAAAATCGGTTTCCCTGCTGTTCCAGCCGGTTCGCCATCATCAGAACTTTTTAAAGTCTCATTTTCGGGATCAATGCAATAAGCGTAACAAAAATGTCTGGCATCATGAAATTCTTTTTTTAGTTGGGAAAGATTCTCCCTAACCTGCTCTACACTTTCTACGTGAAAGACTCTCGCTATAAATTTACTTCCCTTATCTTTATAAAGTCCTTCTGAAGGCTTAATTATGGTTTTATAAAAATCGCCTTCTAACATATCCAAAAGTAATAAAAATTTCATCTTCTTATTTTAAAAAATCCTTTTAATAAAAATTTTTCTAAAAAAGCTCCATCGATCTTTTACCATCCGAGAAAATCGACAAAAAAAATCATAAATCCGTAGGGGAAATATTTGAATTAGCTTTAATTGGAAAGGCAATCTTAAGATGAAAAACATGAAACAAACTAATACTTTTCCGGAAAATTTTAATGAATATAATATACCCAATAGCTATCTTAAAACAGTTTATCGCTCTTGTGATTTTCTTATCTTAGCAGAAAAACCATGAGTACAAAAAAAAGAAAACGCAGAAAGCCCCAAAAGCCCGGAAGCTTTTTAACAATTCTTTTGATCATTATACTGCTGGCAATTATTGCGGCAATAACTTCATACTTTCTTACACGAAAATCGACACCGGTCACTAAAACACAGTCGGAACAAACCCTAAATAAAAAGGAACCGCAAAACAAACCGTCTGAAACACCTTCTACGTCAAAGCCTGAGGCGAAAACAATTCTGGAAGGTACCTGGGTCAGCCGCAGCGATGGGGCTTTACTTGAATTTCATAACAATACATTCAGCATCGATATTCCCTCCGTTGATAGTCACAATTACCAAAAGGGATCATTTTCCATTGAAGGCAATCAAATTTCCTTTTTATATCTCGCAGGCAAAACACCTTGTGGAATAGAAAAAGGTATCTATACCTATAGATTATCGGACGGAAGCCTTCATTTTAAAGTTGAAAAAGATAATTGCAAAAGCCGACAGGAAAAACTTGTCACGATCTGGGATCGCTTTATTGATTAGTTAAGTTTAAAATGGCATTTTTGTGACAATAATCTTCCAACCGTTTGCAGTTTGTTTTGCAAATGCCAGCTCTTTGCCATCGGGTGAAACCGCAGGACTACTGATGGGAGACTGAGATGTTATCACTTTTTGAAAGTCGCCTCCGTCCTGTCCAAGGCTTACAATTGATTCACTATTGCCACCTTTAGAAACAAAAAACATACGCCACGAGCCGGGAGCCCACGACACTCTGCCACTGCCCTTTCTTAATACTTTATAAAAATCTCCAAACCAATTTGTTAACTGAATATAGTTATTACCCGTGAAATCATGTACTTGATATGCCAGTTCCCTGCCATCTTGGGCGAATACAGGGAAATGAGCATCACCCTGTATTATTGTGAGCAAATTTAAGTTGTTATAAACAAGATCATAAGTAAAAATCTGCCAATGGTTTGACGATGGATCAAAACCTGAAAAAGCAACCAAATGCCGGGATGGGGTAAAAGAAGCTTCACGGGCTTCAACTTTCTGGACAAAAAGAGGTTTTTCCTGTCCTGAATTCAGATCTCTATAATAAATGTGCCACTCACCGTTTCTCTTTGAATCGTACACCAAAGCATTTTTGCCAGGAACCCAAACTGGATGCATTTCATCATCTGTAGAAAAGGTAACTTGGGATATTTTATTCATCTGAAAATCATAAACAAAAATGTCCCAGTTCCCATTTTGATTAGATTGATAAGCCAGGTAGTGACCATGGGGCTCCCATGCAGGAAACATCTGGTCACCTTTGGCACCTAAATTCAACTCCTTGCCATTAACTATGGTTTGAGCATGAACCTGGAACATGATTGTGACTGCAAAGAGACAAACTAATAGCCATCTCATATAGCGCAATCGCAACAAAAAAGTAATAATCGATCTATCCAAAATTTGCAGTTTCATTTTTAAATTCTTATTTCGATTACAGCCACTTCTTTCTTTTTTCTTTTAAAATAAATCACCATCCCAACTATCAGAATAACAGCAATAATCCACCACACAGCATAACCAACCCTCCATTTCAGCTCCGGCATAAACCCAAAATTCATACCATAACCTCCAGCAATAGAGGTTAAAGATATAAAAATAGCTGCAAATATGGTCAATACCTTCATAACTTCATTCATTTTATTACCGACGGTTGAAAAGCCGATTTTTGAAAAAACGAAAAATAACTAAGAAATTAGTTGCATTTTTTATTTTCTTACTTTATATTTGCATAACAAAACTAATTCTTTAGTTAAGATGAAAACATTAACACGGGCAGAAGAACAAATTATGCAGGTAGTCTGGAAACTGGGAAATAGCACTGTACGCGGTGTCATAGCACAACTTCCCGATCCAAAGCCGGCCTACAATACAGTTTCTACAATAATAAGGATACTGGAGAAAAAAGACTTTATCGGGCACCGGCCGACTGGAAAAACTTTCATCTATTATCCCCTGGTTTCTAAGAAAACTTATCGTAACAGGTTTCTTTCCAGATTTTTTAACGATTACTTTGAAGTACCTTCGACTGCACTGGCTTCTTTCTTTTCTCAGAACAATAATCTGAGTCTGAAAGAATTGGAAGAACTCAGAGAGCTTCTGAACAAAGAAATTGAAAATAAAAGGATGGAAGTTGACTAATAACTAACTGATTATTTAAAATGCAGCCTTTTTATATCTTCGGCATCAGGTCTGTTTTAATCGGACTCTTTTTCTACGGGATTTATTTCTTTTCCCTGAAGAACAAGGCACCTTTTAATTTTATACGCTTTTACCTGATTCTTGCACTCATCAGTATAAGCTTATTCCCTGTTCTGCGATTTTTTGGGGTTCCATTCCCGAAAATTGATTTTTTTGTCCACCTGCCTATAAAAGATCCTATAAACGGGATATGGCTTAACGCCGTTACTGTAGGGTCAAAATCACAAACATCTCATTATGAAGCTTCAATCCTGCTTTATACTTATCTGGGTATCGCTGGCATCCAAATTATGCGAATGTTATGGAGCTTCATCTCAATTGTATTGCTGTGGGTAAAATCAAATAAAACAGCACAAGATGGGCTGAATATTGCCATTACCCCAAGACAAGTAGCTGTTTTTTCCATTTTCAACTGGATTTTTATTGATCAGAAAACTTTAAGCCTGCGTGATGCAGGCCTCATTCTTGCTCACGAAAAATTGCACGTTCAACAAAAACATACTCTTGATTTGATCTTTGGTGAATTACTCCGCATTATACTATGGTTCAACCCATTTATTCATCTAATCATCAAAGAAATTAAGGCAAACCATGAATTTTTAGCTGATGTTTCGGTTGTTGGAGCATCTGGAAAGCTTAAAAATTACCAAAGTTTACTGGTGCAACTCTCAACATCAGTTGATTTCAATATACTTACCCATAATTTTAGTTATTCATTAATCAAAAGGAGGATCAATATGATCAAAAAACCAAAAAGAAGTATGCAAAAGTTTAAAATCTACAGTCTGACCATAATGGCTATGACAGGAGTATTCTTTGCATGCTCGGCCAATGCAAAGACCGAAAATCCGGCTTCTGTTACCAGCGAGATAAAAGCTGGGCCAAATGTCAAACCTGTTTTACCGGCTTA
>VAPK010639287.1_pt1 | contig 11054 bp, 7 predicted proteins | sample 3395031 | NCBI WGS metagenome assembly VAPK01 (sample SAMN08290443, study PRJNA428436) | hydrothermal vent metagenome | isolation source: Deep-sea hydrothermal vent chimney 1 | place: Pacific Ocean: Juan De Fuca Ridge
CCTGATTTCAGCTTCATCACGCAATCCGGCCATTGACAGACGAACAAACTCCCGGCCAAGCGAGGTCGCCACCGACTGACCGATAGAGGTTTTCCCGGTCCCCGGAGGGCCGGAAAAACAGAGCACAGGCCCCTGGCTGACCTGGAGCTTTTTCTGTTTGTGGAGGATCTCCTCCACAGTCTGTTTCAGCTCATCGAGTTGAACCGGTTTGGAAAGATAATGAGTTGCCCCCTTGCGCATGGCATCAACTGCATTCGACACCGTCGCGTACCCGGTGACCATGATCACATTGGTTTCCGGAGACATCTTGGCAACCTTTTCGATCAGGGTGAGGCCATCCATCCTGTCCATTTTCAGGTCAGTAATCAGTATGTCGAAATGATCTTTTTTTTCGACCTGCTGCAGGGCATCGACCCCGTTAGCAGCGACTTCTACCGTATGACCCAGAGAATGAAAAAAATGCCGTAGGTTATCACGGGCAATATCCTCATCATCAACGATCAGTATTCTTGACTTCTGCTGCTTTTTAAGGGTTTTGGCAGCAAGAAATTCCAATATTCTCGTCTTGACAAGCTCCAATCCGTAGTGATGGGAGGACATAATGGATTCGGCCCGGCCAAGGTCAAGATTATCCCGGGTTTCCTTGAACCACGGCAGTGAGAGCAGGAGTTCGATATAGTTGACCCCAATGGAAAATTCAGCCGCCACCGGGTCGGTCTTTTCCAGGCGATCAAGCTCACTTGTCACCTGACGCGCAACATAGGGCGGCAGATCCGTTCCTGCAGTCCTGTCTTTAAGTTCCTTTACCTGCCGGGATCCGAGGGTTTCACCGGTTCCCGAAATTTCAGGCTCATTCTCTTTTTTTGAAAAAAAACTCATCCCTCTCCACTGTCAGTTAGAATTGCCGGCGGCAGGCAGGAAACCAAGGTGTCGCCTGCCGAGCCCACCGGCAACAGCAAAGTATAAAAACCGATCAATGACAGGTATACGGCTGAATAAGTATCTCGGCCGGAATACCAAGATACTTATGCAGATTACGTATCATCCGCAGGGTAAGCGGTTTTCGTCGCTTAAGCACGGAACAGACATTACCTGAACTGCCGATATATATCTTCAAATCCTTGTTGCGGAGCCCTCGCTGTTTCATGACCTCTTTCAGATAGTCAATAGGATCGGGAAGAGCGTTGTCGGTAACCGGCTTGACCGCATGGGCGACAGAGGAAATCATGTCGTCCATCGTTGATTCATCCATGCCGTAACCACTGAGTTGGGCCTGCCCCATCACCTCTGCAGGTATACTATACTCCATAACCTACCCCCTTAAAACAAACGACTGTTAATCAATATATGCGTATAGATGCTTGCCGCATACCCCAGCCCTACAACCGGAGCCCATTTCAGATGGGCACCGAAGGTATAGGTTCCACGAGCGGTTCCCATCAGGGCGACTCCGGCAGCTGAACCGATGGAGAGCAGGCTGCCGCCGACACCGGCGGTCAGGGTGACCAGCAACCACTGGCCAAGAGGCATGGCAGGATCCATGGTCAAGACCGCAAACATAACCGGAATATTATCTACAATGGCGGATAAAATTCCGACCAGAACATTGGCGTAGGTCGCACCAAGGCCGACATACATCTGATGAGAAACCAAGGCTAAATATCCGAATTGGGAAAGGCCCCCGACACAGAGAATAACACCGTAGAAGAAAAGCAGGGTATCCCATTCGGCCTGTGCCACCCGCTTGAATATATCAAAGGGATTGTCATGCTGGTCGAGTGAAATGCCCAGAGGTTTGTCGTATTCATGGGCACGTTTTTCTCTGACTTTGATGTAGTAGGAAAAAAATCCCAGATAGGAAAGGCCGAGCATCATACCTGCGGCCGGAGGCAGATCGAGAAAGTTGTGAAAGGAAACAGCTGTAACAATGGTCAGCAGAAAGAGAAAGATGATCCGCCTGGCCCCGAATTTCATGTGCACCGATTCATCCAGAGCTTCAGGTACCTCTTTGGAGACAAAAACGCTCATGATCGCAGCCGGAATAATCCAGTTCACCAGAGCCGGAATAAAAAGGTAAAAGAATTCACCAAAGGCGGCTTGACCCTTTTGCCAGACCATAAGGGTGGTAATATCACCAAAGGGCGAAAAGGCACCGCCTGCATTTGCACCGACCACGATGTTGATACAGGCCAGGGCAATAAACTTTTTATTATCCTTGGCAACCGCCATGACCACCGCACCCATAAGCAGGGCAGTCGTCAGGTTATCGGCAACCGGTGAGATGACAAAGGCAAGAAAACCGGTAATCCAGAAAACCACCCGCAGTGAAAAACCCCTGGAAACCAGCAGGGAACGCAGGGCCTGGAATACATTCCGCTCGTCCATTGAATTAATGTAGGTCATGGCGGCGAGCAGAAAGAGCATCAACTCTGAGTACTCGGTTATATTGTGAATAATGGCATTGTGCGCCTCCTCGGCGGGAATGCCCACCTGACGAAAGGCAATGGCAAGAAGAATCCAGATGAATCCGGCCGCCATCATCACTGGCTTGCTTTTACGAAGATGAGTTCTTTCTTCAAAGATGACCAATATATAGGCCAACACAAAAAGTATAAGCGAGGCATAGCCAAGAGTTGTCGAGGTCAGGCTCACTGTTTCACCACCCCCGTGTCCAGATGCAAACGCTTGGCTTGCCCCGATAAACAGGAAGGTACAGATTGAGAGAAATATTTTCATTGTAGGTGTCCTTAGAGTAAAAGATTGTCTAAACAGTATACTGTTGGCGTTCCGACTTTTAGGTGCCTTGAGTTCTTGATTGTTTGAACGCCGCCGGCAGAAATCACAGGCCGTAAAACAGTACCATCGATCCCATCATAACCACCAGGTAGAGCACAGTCATCCCTGCACCGGCCCGGAAATAATCCTTTGTTTTGTATCCGCCGGGACGCATAATTAAAGCGTTCACCTGATGAGTGGGAAGGATAAAGGTATTTGAGCAGGCGACCGCCACCACCAGGGCAGCTATCCGTGGGTCTGCCCCCGCACTCGCTGCCATATTCATGGCAAGCGGAACCATAAGGACGGTTGCACCGACGTTGGAGGCAACCAGGGTGAAAAACGAAGTCAGGATACCAATCACGGTCAGCAGAATGAGCGGAGAAACCGTACCCATCGCCCCCATAATGGTTTCTGCAATCAGTTTTGCTGCGCCCGTTTTTTCAAAGGCAATCCCCAGGGGAATAAGACCGCCAAGGAGAAAGACCGTCATCCAATCCACCGAATCGTAGGCCTCATCAATAGAAAGCACCTTGGTCAGAACCATGAATATGGCTCCTGCGAGCAGAGCGATGGAGAGCTGGACATGAAAACCAAGGATCATGACAAGAGCCAGGGTCAGTCCGCCTACTGCAAATTTGATCTTATCGGTGCGGAGAATTTCACCCTGTACCTCCTCGGTAAAGACAAGATCGGTTCGTTCTTTAAGGTAATGAAATTTTTCCCAGGGGCCCTGCAGCAGCAGAGCATCGCCCGCCCGCAAGGTCATGGTTGAGATATCACCGACATAGGTCTTATTATCTTGAAATACTGCAAGTGGGGTTACCCCATTCTTTTTGCGAAAAGAAAAAGAGCGAAGCGTACTGCCGACCAGTTCCGAGCGTGGAGAAATAATCGCCTCCATGATGCCGGCATTGTTCGGGGAAAAATTCTCAGCAAATATCTCCAGATCTTCTTTAAGCTCCCAGCCAAAGGACTCGACCATTTTTGCCACCAGCTCAGGAGGCCCTTCCACGATGATAGTATCCCCACCCTTGACGGAATCAGAAAAATCAGGGGATAAGGTTGCGGTTCCATCCTTGGTAGTAATTCCGAGGATCGTGGTGAAAAAGATCGGCCTGATATCGAGTTGAGCAAGTGTTTGCGGACCATTAAAAGATTCCGGAACCTGGATCTCAAAAAGATTCCCAATATCATGGTATGTTCTTTCGAGTTCCGGTGAAATAGGCCCGGTCCCCCCCTCATCACCCTGCCCTGTAGGAAGGATGAAGCGACCAAACAGGACAAAATAGATAAGGGCGGCAACAATCAGGGCCAGCCCGACCGGAGTTACGGCAAAAAGCCCGAAGGGTTCAACATTAGGGTCGGAAATTTTCATGACATCATTCATGAGAATAAGCGGACTTGATCCAATCAGGGTGATACAGCCGCCGATAATTGCACAGAAGCCCATGGGCATGAGAATCCGTGAAACCGGGATGTTGGTCTGCCGACAAATACGCTTGGCAGCAGGCATGAACAGTGCCGCCGCACCAATATTCTGCATAAAACTTGAAATAAAGGCCACCGTACCGGAAATCAGGATCATGATCCTGCTTTCGCTCTTGCCGGCAAACTTGAGTAGAACCCTGGCCAGGGAATTCATTGCCCCGGTCTTATCCAGTCCGGCACCGATAATAATAACGGCAATAATGGAAACAACAGCATTACTCGACAACCCGCTTATGGCCTCTTTTGGCGTAACAAGGCCCAGCAGTGGAAGAATTATCATCATAATTATGCCGACCACGTCGACACGGACCCATTCAAAAATAAAGAGGAGAATCGCCAGGACCAGAACGGCCATGACTAGTATTATAGGTAACGTCATTTTTTCTTTTTCCTTTGTATATACGTAGTTCCTGATCAACAGGAAATTTCATTCTTTTTAAAACAACATGTTAACAGATCTTCATCAGGCTGGAGGAGGAGGCCCGGTCGCGTAATGACAATCCGGTCCGGCAACCGGATGACCTCTCTCACCCCTATTCATTTCCACAGTCATATCTTCCATCACTTTTCTCCAAAAAAATACGAGCCGGCCGGAGTGTTTGTTGTCAAACCCTGTACTGCTCCTCCTTTCTCCGATCAGTCAGCTCAGTCATGAGTAGATTTCATCGTTGATTTGCAACCCGTATGCCGTTTTTTGCCTGAGTGAAGGAATGCTTTCTATCGTGTCTACCTGCAACACCTGGTCTGGAAAAATGAATCCGAAAAATAGGGAGGTAACACGTTGCTGTTGCAGGATGTAACAAAATACTGAAAACTGGACAAGAAAATAATAACGAGAAAAAATCCATAAAAAAACAACTATAACAGAAGGCTAATATACAACCGCCTGCAAAGAAATGTTGCGACTTGCAACGTTACACATTGCAACAATGTTTCAGATGTGCAACACTACTGGCAGGGGAAGTTTGGACGTTGTCATGGGAAAGCAATACACTTTACAGCCCTGCAAAGAGGTCGGAATACCGCCCTTTCAGTATGTTTTTACCTATTTGGCCTTAAATTTGCTTTGAGGTGAGGATACCGCTCATGTTTTTTATATCTGTGACGGTATATAATAAAGGGGAATTTTAAAGATAAAAATTTTTATCCTGTGGTGTTGTTTGAAACACGACAAGGGCGGGTCAGTGAAAATTTCCAAGTGTGTTTCCAGATGTACCGACAGCCGTATAATCGGCCGGATGCGACACGGACACATTATTTATAATATCAAATCGATAGGGCAAGGATATACTGTTTCGAGGTGACCTCAAGACGGTCCGAGCCAACGATATACCGTGCGAAAAAAAAACATGCCAAATGTAACTCTTTCATGCCCTTTCTTCTGCTTGATCGGGACGAGCAACAATAGATGATGATTGCCTTAAATTTACGCCAGAAGATGCTCGGCTGCCTGTGCCTTCATCTGCTTTTTTACATTGTTGCTGGGGCAACTTTCCTCAAAGATTTTGAGATGTTCAACGATGATGTCACCCTGCTGATGCATGCGGGCAACCTCAGCAACATCTGCCTTGAGATACGACGCTACGAGAAAAACTTTATCATTGCCAATGACAATGAAGATTTCACTAAAGTTCTTGAATATATCAACGAGGCTGAACAGCTCGTCCCCCAGGTTGTCGATGACCTGAAGATCATGCCGCAGCCCACACACCTGCAGGATCTGACGGCAAACCTGAAGGCATACAAAAAAACCTTTCAGGATTTTAAGGAAAAATGTGTCGACGCACAGGAGACGACGGACTGCGCACTTCGAGATAAAGTTCGTTCTCTGGGGCAGAACCTTGTGAATGTCACCGAAGACCTGGTCCTCTTTGAACAGCACAAGATGACCACTTTTATCGCCAACTTTAAACGTCTCCTTTTCAAAGCAGTTCTTTTTATTATTCTTCTCTCCGGATTTACCATCAGCCTTCTCTATATTGCCATAATTAAGCCCTTGAAAATGGTTGAGAACGCTGCCATCGACATCGCTAACGGTACCTTTTCCCTTCTGCCTGTTGATGAAAAAAAAGGCGAGGTTCGCAGTGTGCTTCGGGCGTTCAATAAAATGGTCACCGATCTGGAAGAACAACAGGAGCAACTCTTTCAGGCAAAAAAACTCTCCTCAATCGGTACTCTGGCCTCTGGAACCGCCCATCAGATCAATAATCCGCTCAACAACATTGCCACGTCCTGCCAGATCGCCATTTCCGAAATCGATCCGGAACAGAACCCATTGGTCGCAAAGATGCTGGAGACCATCAACCAGGAAACCCAGAGGGCCGGAGAAATTGTTCGAGGACTGTTGGAATTTTCCAGGGCACAGACATTTTCTCTCCAACCCTACCAGCTTGTAAAAGTCGTCAACAGGGTCAAACAACTTGTTGCCAGTGAAATCCCGGCAGGCGTTAATCTGGATACCGACATACCCGATGATATTATTCTTCTGATCGATGTTCAAAAAATGATTGAAGCCCTGTTAAACCTGACGATCAATGCAATCCAGTCCATTCCCAAAGCACCGGGAGCGGTCACCATCTATGCAGACAAAGACCAAGACGGTAAGAATGCGGTCATCACCATCGCCGACACCGGCACAGGAATCGACAAGGAAAATCTGCCGAAAATATTCGACCCCTTTTTCACGACCAAAAACGCGGGTAACGGAACCGGGCTTGGCCTGGCAGTCGTGTACGGCATCATAAAAAAACAAAACGGTACAACCAGGGTTGAATCGGAGAAGGGCAAGGGAACCCGATTTATCATTACGCTGCCGCTTCATATGGAATATGAAGACGAACACTCTTCCGGCAAGAGTTAAATATTCAGGATAAACAATGTCAGAAAACAATACTATCGCAATCCTGCTTGTTGACGACGAGGTGATCAACCTACAGAACGTCAGCCATTTCCTCGAACAACAGGGCTTTCAGGTAACAACAGCAGAAAGTGGTAATGAAGCAATGGGCCTGTTGGCCCAGTCTCACTTTGACCTGGTGATCACGGACCTGAAGATGGGTGATGTTGACGGGGTCCAGGTCATGAAAACCGCCAAGGAAATCCATCCCGAGATTGAGGTCATCATTGTCACCGGCTATGCAACGGTAAACTCCGCCGTAAATGCCATGGCCCAGGGAGCTTTTTATTATCTCCCCAAGCCGATAAAACTTAAAGAGCTACACGCCCTGGTCCTGAGAGCCACAGAAAAAACCATGCTCAAGCGGGAGATCAGCCGCCTTAAACGACGAATCAAGGCACAGCAGGGGACGACCCAGTTCATCGGCCAGAACCACGAGATACTCAAACTTAAAGATTCCATTGCCCATTTTGCCCAGCTTGACTGTAATATACTCATTACCGGTGAGACCGGAACCGGCAAGGAACTGGTGGCGAGAACGATTTATGAACTCAGCCCCAGGGCCAACAGGAGATTTCTTCCCATTAACTGTGCGGCGATGACCGAAGACCTGATGGTCAACGAACTGTTCGGGCATGAAAAAGATGCGTACACGGATGCAGGTGGACTGCGAAACGGGCTTCTTGAGTCTGCCAACGGCGGGGTTGTTCTTTTTGATGAAATAGGTGAAATGCCGCTCACAATGCAGGTGAAGTTGTTACGGGTACTGCAGGAGAAAAAAATTATCAGGGTCGGCGGGACTAAGGAGATACCGATAGATGTTCGCCTGCTGGCGGCGACCAACCGCGACCTGAAAGAAGAAATAGAAAAGGGAACCTTTCGTCAGGATCTGTATTACCGGCTCAATGTCGTCAATCTGCACATCCCGCCACTCCGGGAACGCAAGGACGACATCCCTTTGCTGGTCAACTACTTTCTGGCCAAATATTCTCTGCCAGGCGACAAAAGCAAGAGTATTTCCAGGGAGGCGTTGTACAAGCTGGAGGAATATGATTTTCCAGGCAATGCACGGGAACTTGAAAATATCATTGAACGCTCGCTGGCACTGTGCGATGACTCGGAAATTAAAACACATCATCTGCCGGCGGAGATCAGCAGCAGCCACCACTTCCAGCTGCCCAGCGTTGCAGTGTCCGGACCAAGAAAAAGCCTTGAAGAAAATGAACGCGAGTATATCCTCTCCATTCTGAAAAGCGTTGACGGCAATAAGACAAAAGCCGCTAAAATCATCGGGATCGACCGGGTATCCCTGTGGCGAAAACTCAAAAAATATGAACAGAACGGCAAGACTGAAGGCTAGTTTTTTGCGTTTAGCTGAATAGTTACGTTTTTTTCAGTTGCCGGCTTCAACAGCAGGGCCCATCAATACCCAGGAGTTCGTTTATAATACCCCGAACACACCCCTCTCCAGCCTCGACTGAAATTGCCCCTGACGGGCAGTTACGCATGCAGGCGCCGCATTCCATGCACAGGTTTCTTGCCGCCATAACCGCCTTCCCCTTGTCAACAATAAAGACGCCATGGGGGCAGACCACGCTGCACATGCCGCAGCCGATACACTTTTCCCGGTCACATTCAAGAGTGACCACATCTTCCAGATAACGGAGTGCAACCATTTTTTTATCCCCTTCCTATCCCAACCACAGTGCTGTCGCCCATAACCCGATTCCCATCACAATGGCGACAAACTGAACCGGCATGGCACGCAGCATCTCTTTTCGTACCCCGTTGAGCGAGGTAAAGGTCGAAGCCCCGGTAAAAGCCATGCCCAGCCAGGAAGAGACTGCCAGGGTAATCAATAGCCAGGAGAATGGTTCCAGGAAGGAATACCCCATGCCGCTTACACCAGACACCGCAAAAACAAAAGAAAAAACCACCAGCCCGGCAACTGCTCCCTTGACACTGAATGCCTTGCCCGGGATCCAGGGCAGCAGCAGCGGGGTGACAATATTTCCGGCAATGATCCCAAGCAGCACAGCAAGAGCCGAGGGCAGGCCGTGAGTCAAGGCCACCTGGACAAAGGGGCCGCCCCCGGCAAACCCGGCAACCAGCAGAAAGAGCAGCATAAGGGGAACTCCCTGCTGCAACCCCTGCATGAACTCCACCGGCACCAGTACCAGTCGTTCCGCAAATGGAAATTTTTTAATCCGCATTTCAGCGGTTGCCCGGCAGTCGTTCTCTAGAAATAAAGGCAGATCACTCATCTGAACCGGACCGTAAACGACCCTGAATCCTGCATGTCTTTTGACCTCAAATGCGGCGAGACCAGGGGCACCGAGCTGAGGGACGATTATTTTTCGATGGTTGACCACCTCATCCAGACGAGAAGCCTGGATCCGATCAAGCAGCTCTTCGGTACCGAACGTCCCCTTGCCTGCAGCGCACCAGACATTAATTCCCTTTGTGTCCAGCACAAGGATCCAGACATGTCGTCCAGCCAAGGTCCGCCGGAGAAGATCAAAGGTCAGCTTATAATTAGCAGTCACCAGAACCTGACTGTCGCAGCCGGGATCACCCAGAGCATAGAGACCAGGTTCAACCGTGAAATGATCGCGACCGATATTCCAGCGCACCAGGTAATGGCCGCGGAGATCTCTCCGGGTCAGTTCCGAGTCCGCCCGCGGTATCCGGCCAACGGGTGTGGCAACCGTGCCGCAGATAAAAGGCTGATCAGCTGAAGGAAGATGAAACTCCCCTGCCCCGGTCGGCACGTCCTTGGCCATGGGCAGGGGAGTTGTCGGGAAAACGCCTTTTGCCGGGGCATTCATAGCGGTTTACTTCCTTTCAAATCAGCTAAAGGCTGGAGCGGCACAACCTGTTCCGGAGTTGTGCATCCCCCCCCGCAACCGCAGGCTGCATCATCTGCGTCATGGACATGCTGATGGAGATGTTCATATCCGCGGCCATGATCATGGCCAGTGCTGCAGGAATCGGAAGAGCAGCCGCAGTCATCGCTCTTTCCGAACCATCCACTCACGATAGCGTATAACGGCTTTACGGAGAGAACAAGCAGCAGCAGAGTTGCTGCAGTCATCAGCCAGTCGGGCAGTACTTCAGCCGCCTGCCCGACCACGGCTACGGCGGAAATCCCCAAGCCGAGATAGATTGCATCCACAGCCAGCCCACAGAGTACACTGACAACGGCAATCGAAGTCAGGTATAAAACAGTGGCCCGCTTCCCGAGCAGTCCGACCAGAACCGACAGGGAGGTCACGTTGGTGGCCGGCCCAACCAGGAGAAAGACCAGGGCCGTGCCCGGGCTGACTCCTTTCATAATAAAGGCGGCCGCAATGGGCGTTGACGCTGTTGCACAGATATACAGAGGAATACCAAAGGCAAGCATGAGCAGCATTGAAGAGAAGCCGCCACCCAGGTACCGGGAAATCACATCATCAGGGACCAGCACGGTGATAACCCCGGCCAGCAGGATACCGATGAAAAACCAGCCGGCAAGATCAGCCCAGAGATCGATTGCGGCGTACTTGATCCCGACCTTAAATTTACTTTGAAAACTATGATGGTTCCGATGTTCTTCGGGCGGGCAGTCAACCCCGTCGCAGCAGTTATCAATCGGGCAGCTCAGATCAGGTGTTGCCTGCTTTGCTTTTTCCGGCGGATTAAAAAAATTCTCGGCTATGCCGGCGGCAAAGGCGGAGATAAAGGCGGACACCGGCCTGGCAATGGTCATGATCGGATCAAGCAGAGCCCAGGTAATAGAGATGGAATCCACACCCGATTCCGGGGTTGAGATCAAAAATGCAGTGGTTGCCCCGTTATTGGCCCCCTGTTTCTTCAGAGAAGCTGCTGCCGGCAGCACCCCGCAGGAACAGAG
>VAPK010432563.1_pt1 | contig 11052 bp, 11 predicted proteins | sample 3395031 | NCBI WGS metagenome assembly VAPK01 (sample SAMN08290443, study PRJNA428436) | hydrothermal vent metagenome | isolation source: Deep-sea hydrothermal vent chimney 1 | place: Pacific Ocean: Juan De Fuca Ridge
ACTTTTTTAGTGTCTTTCCCTATATAATCTTCATAATTGCCTTTGAATGCCTTTTCAGCATCTGTACGTGAAGCAAATGATTTGTATTGAGCACCCGTAAAATTAGCGACATGCTTTTTACAGGTATTCCATGAAGTGAAAACACCTGTTTTATTTCCTTTCCAAATTACATAAAATTTCTTTTTAGCCATTTTCTAGGATTACTTTTTCAATTACTTTCGGAAAATTTTCTTGTTCTAATTTATGAATTTTTTCTGCAACAGTTTCAGGAGTGTCATTACTTGACAAATCTACTTTTTTTTGAAAAATAATTGCTCCTTCGTCATAATTCTCGTTGACAAAGTGAATCGTAATACCTGTTTCCTTTTCTTGATTGTTAACAACAGCTCTATGAATGTGCATTCCGTACATTCCCTTACCTCCATAGTTGGGTAATAAAGCTGGATGAATATTTATAATTTTATCCGCGAAAGCGTTAATTATTTTTTTAGGTATTTTCCATAGAAATCCTGCAAGAACAATCAAATCGGCCTCTTCTTTCAAAAAATTCAATATACGGTCTGTATCAAAAAAATCACTTCTATCAAAAGATGAATGATTAACATTCAACTTATTAGCTCTTTCTAAAACTTTGGCATCTTTCTTGTTTGAAAGCACTCGTACAACAGTGGCAGCGTTATTATTTTGAAAATACTTCATAATATTCTCGGCATTAGTTCCAGAACCTGAAGCAAAAATTACAATACGGATCATAAATTTTCGTTGAATTGTTTTACAAAACAAAGAATTATTATTAACAATTAATGAGGAATACTATAAAAGTTAATTATTTTTTTTAAATTAGAGCTCAATATTTTTTGAGGATAAAGACTATTTTAAATTAAAGTTTTTTACTTTTGCCTCAAACTTAAATTAAAAAATTAAAAAAATTATGTCAGACATTGCATCAAGAGTAAAGGCTATTATCGTTGACAAACTAGGCGTTGACGAAAACGAAGTAACAAACGAAGCTAACTTTACGAACGATTTAGGAGCAGATTCATTAGATACTGTAGAATTAATCATGGAATTTGAAAAAGAATTTGATATTCAAATACCAGACGATCAAGCAGAAAACATCGGGACTGTTGGTCAAGCAATCAGCTATATAGAAGAAGCTAAAAAGTAATCTTAACAATACTTTTAAATATTATATACGAGCATCTCTATTTTTGAGTTGCTCGTATATTTATATACTAACAATCGAACTCTTATATACCTATGGAATTAAAACGAGTAGTTGTAACTGGACTTGGTGCTTTAACGCCAATTGGAAACACTGTTAACGAATATTGGGAAGCCTTACTTGCTGGTAAAAGCGGAGCGGCTCCAATAACTCATTTTGATGCTTCAAAATTTAAAACAAAATTTGCTTGTGAAGTTAAAAACTTCGATGCAGTTGCGTTTTTGGGTAGAAAAGAAGCTCGTAAAATGGATAAATTCACGCAGTATGCTATGGTTGCTGCTGATGAAGCTATTTTAGATTCTGGCCTAGACTTCGAAAAAGAAGATAGAGGTAGAATTGGTGTTATTTGGGGTGCTGGTATTGGTGGCTTAGAAACTTTTCAAAATGAAGTGTTGAATTTTGCTGCTGGTGATGGTACACCACGTTTTAATCCGTTTTTTATTCCTAAAATGATTGCAGATATGGCTCCTGGTCAAATTTCAATCAAACACGGACTTAGAGGTCCAAATTTCACAACAGTTTCTGCTTGTGCATCATCAGCCAATGCGTTGATAGACGCCATGAATTACATCCGTTTAGGACAAGCAGATGTTATAGTTTCTGGTGGTTCTGAAGCTGCTGTAACTATTGCTGGGATGGGTGGTTTTAATGCCATGCACGCTCTTTCAACAAGAAATGAAAGTCCTGAAACAGCGTCAAGACCTTTTGACAAAGAAAGAGATGGCTTTGTATTAGGTGAAGGTGCTGGATCTTTAATTATTGAAGAATATGAACATGCTAAAGCTAGAGGAGCAACCATTTATGCCGAATTACTTGGCGGTGGTTTGTCTGCAGATGCTCATCATGTTACCGCACCGCATCCTGAAGGTTTAGGAGCTATAAGTGTTATGAAAAATTGTTTACATAATGCTGGTGTAGCACCAAATGAAGTAGATGCCATAAATATGCATGGTACTTCTACTCCACTAGGAGACATTGCTGAATCTAAAGCCATCAAAGAAGTTTTTGGAGAGCATGCTTATTCAATCAATATCAATTCAACAAAATCTATGACTGGTCACCTCTTAGGTGCTGCCGGAGCTATTGAAGCCATCGCTTCAATTTTAGCCATGAAACATGGAATTGTACCACCTACCATTAATCATAGTGTTGATGATGATGGAATTGACCCAAAACTAAACTTCACTTTTAACAAACCACAAAAAAGAGATGTTAAAATTGCCATGAGTAATACTTTTGGTTTTGGAGGGCATAATGCTTGTGTATTATTTAGAAAAATAGAAGACTAAAATATCATATGGACTTTATTAGAAATATATTAAAATCTCGCTCTCAAAAAGACGAGATTTTTTTGACTTCTATTAAAAAAATTATTGGTTTAAGACCTAATTCACTAAAGTATTATAAAAAGGCATTTACCCATAGTTCAGTAAAAAAAAGAACCTCTTCTGGCAAGCAATTAAATTACGAACGGTTAGAGTTTTTAGGCGATGCCATACTCAGTTCTACCATTGCAATTTACTTATTTAATGAGATTCCTTTAGGTAATGAAGGTGATTTGACACAAATGCGTTCTAAAATAGTGAGTAGAGAACACCTAAATGAAATTGGGAAAGATTTATCACTAATTAACCATATTAAAAGTAATGTCCCAAAGAAAAATTTTGGCGATAATATTCATGGTAATATTTTTGAAGCCCTAGTTGGTGCTGTTTTTTTAGACAAAGGTCATTTCGCTTGCGAAAGGTTTATACACAAAATAGTTATTGAACCTTATGTTGATATTGAACGTTTAGAAGGTAAAATTACTAGTTATAAAAGTGTACTGATAGAATGGTGTCAGAAAGTTAAAAAACGTATCAGTTATGAAGTTTATGAAGATACTGGCAACGATATCCTTAAACATTTTAGCGTAAAACTTTCAATTGAAAATGAACAAGTTTCAAAAGGCAGAGCAACCTCTAAGAAAAAAGCAGAAGAAATTGCTTCAAAACGTGCTTATTATAAGCTTAAGGAAGTCATTGCTTTATAATTTTAATTTTATTATACATACTAGTTCAAGCACCCAACTTCAAATAACAACTCTATAACGTTTTCGAAGATATTCTCTTTTTTTACCAAAACAATGATTATTTTCGCGTAAATTTATACAGATATATGTCTAAAGTACTCTCACTAGATTATGAATTTGAGCATGATTATTTGCTCATAGCCATAAATAGTACTTTAGAAGATTATCGACTGGCTTACTCTTTAAATAAAAATTTAAATATCAATTTAAATAGTGACCCAAAAGGATTAGAATTTACTGACAAAGACTGTTCATTTATAGTATTTAATTACACCTGTAATCTTACTTTTAATTCATGGTCACTTTTAGCCAATAAGCATATTTTTACAGTTATAAATACTGATGAAAATTATTTATTTGAAGAAGATTCTAAAACAAGCTATTTAATTAACGAAAAAAAAGAAGTTGATTATTTCTTAAAAATTATTGGAGATTTTGACACTAATGCGTTACAATCACTAATCCAACATATAAAGAAAATAAAAGGAGTAATTACTTCTTATACCATCAACCCATTAACATTAAAATCTAAAGATTATTTAATATTCTAAATATATGCGAAATCGTAAAAAAACCAAAATAGTTGCCACATTAGGCCCAGCTTGTAATACCAAAGAAATTATTGAAGAAATGATGACTGCTGGGGTAAATGTATTTCGAGTAAATTTTTCTCATGCTGATAATGATAATGTTGCTGAAAAAATTAAAATTATTCGAGAAATAAACAAGAAAAGAGATTATAATGTTGCGATTTTGGCTGACTTACAAGGTCCAAAATTACGCGTTGGCATCATGGCTGAAAAAGTGAAATTAAAAATAGGAGACACTTTTACTTTTACAACAGAAGAATGTGAAGGCACCCAAGAAAAGGCTTTTATGACCTATCAAAGGTTTCCTCAAGATGTAAAAGCCGGAGAACATATTTTGGTAGATGATGGTAAACTACTTTTTGAAGTTGTTAGCACTGATGGTAAAACAGAAGTCATCACAAAAGTACTTAGAGGTGGTAAATTAAAATCTAAAAAAGGAGTAAACCTACCTAACACAGACATATCATTACCTGCATTAACTGAAAAAGATGTTAAAGATGCACTTTTTGCTATTAAAATGGAAGTAGATTGGATTGCTCTTTCTTTTGTTAGACATAAAGAAGATTTAATTAAACTACAGAACTTAATTAAAGAAAATTCTGAATATAGAATTCCTGTTATTGCTAAAATTGAAAAACCTGAAGCTGTTGATAATATTAGACAAATTACAGCTTATTGTGATGGATTGATGGTAGCTAGAGGTGATTTAGGTGTTGAAGTACCTATGGAACAAGTGCCTCTTATTCAAAAGAAATTAGTACTTCAAGCAAAACAAGCTAGAATTCCGGTAATTATTGCTACCCAAATGATGGAAACAATGATTACGAGTCAAGTACCAACTAGAGCAGAAGTAAATGATGTTGCCAATTCAATTATGGATGGTGCTGATGCTGTAATGCTTTCAGGTGAAACTTCTGTAGGTGAATTCCCAATTGAAGTAATTAAAAAAATACGTTTGATTATTGAAAGTGTTGAAGATTCTTCGCTTATTATAAATCCAGAATCTCACATTCAAAGTATCAATGATCGGTTTATTTCTAAAACTATATGCCACCAAGCAGCATTAATAACTCAAGAAATAGAAGCAACTGTAATTTCTACTTTAACGAATAGTGGTTATACCGCTTTTCAAATATCCTCTTGGAGACCTAAATCACATATTTTAGCTTTTTCTTCAAATAGAAGAATTTTAGCCATGTTAAATTTATTATGGGGCGTAAAGGCTCAATATTATGATAAAATGGTAAGTACTGATGATACTGTTGAAGATATCAATGCTATTGCTGTTAAAAAAGGATATGCTAAAAAAGGAGAGTTTGTAATTAACCTCACCTCTATGCCTGTTAAAGCTAAAGGAATGGTGAATACATTAAGGGTCTGTCAGATAGAATAAAAGCCCATCCCTAACCCTTCCCAAAGGGAAGGGAATCATTCTTTTTGAGATAAAAGAGTTTTTGTAGTGAGTTCGAGAGTAACAAAATTACTCATTTAACTATAACTTAATAACTAACGATTAATGAAAAAAATAATCTTAGGTGTACTAATTACATTAATTGTTTTATTTGGCTATAAGTATTTCCAAAATAAAAATGACGACAAAGCTATCTTGTACGAAAACTCAATGTTGATACAAGAACAAATTAAAAATGTTGGTAAATTAGTTGTAACCGAAGGTCATTTTAGTGAAGTTTTTAACTATAAAAATTCTAAAGAATTATTTAGCGATTTTTTTATAGCAGAAAAAAGAGCTTTAGTAGTTGTCAATGCTGATATTACTATTGCTTACGATTTAAGTAAGATTGAATATAATGTAGACGAAGCTACAAAAACACTTCAAATAGTTAGTATTCCTAAAGAAGAGATTTCTATTTATCCTGATATAGAGTACTACGATATCCAAGCTGATTATTTCAATCCATTTGAAGCGAATGACTACAATAAAATCAAAGAAACTGTAAAAAAGTCTTTATTAAAAAAGTTAGAAAATTCTTCGCTAAAAACGAATGCTAAATTTAGATTGCTAGACGAACTGTCTAAATTTTATATTTTAACCAATTCTTTAGGGTGGACTCTTCTCTATGAAGAAACACCTATTACAGATAAAAAAGTACTTTTTGAATTGGAACTGTAGAGGTCAGTAGATAGTTTCATAATTTACGTTGAATTTTATTTACACCCTTTCATTCCTAGACTTTTTTGAAGAAAACATACATAAATTCCACGCAAAGCTTGCAAAGAAAAAAACACGCTAAGAACGCTAAGAGAATTCAGCAATAAAAAAACACTCAATATAAATCTACATATTGGCTAGCAAGCTCAATCCGTCTTTAATCAAATGACCTATTTCTTTATTTTTAGCTAAATTTTTAAGATGATGAATCACCTCAGTTTTAAAGTTAGATTTTTCTTTATAAACCAGTTCTGCTATCTCTAATGGCAATAACCAATCGTTAGAAAATTCTGATTTTAATGTGTTAAAAACATCTTCTAAACTATCTATTTTTAAGTTATTGTTATCTCTAAACTGTCTAACTTCTTTGTACAAGCTATGTAATTGTTTGTTCTTTGAAGTATAGCTGATTTTATGTGTTTTCTCTTTGGGAGGATCAAAAGTCAAATCGAAATTTCCTGGATCAGCTACACCTGAATAAGCAGAAACAACCTCTTTGCCTACGGCCATATCATAAATACCCCATGCTGGTTTAAATAAAATTTCATCGTGATACGTTACGGTACAGTTCTTAAAAGAAATCAAAATAATTTTGCCTTGTAAATTTCTTTTCCCCGTAATAATCTCACCTTTTACTTGTACACCTCCTTCAAAATTTAAACTCACCGTTTTTCCTTCAAAAATTCCATAAGCATCTAAATCAGTCGGTGACATATCTTCAATAGAGAGATTAATTCCTTTTAACTTCCCTACTGCTGAACCAAACCCTTCAGAATGATATTCTTTACCATGACCAATCAATTCTTTATTTTTATAAGCCAATGCTGTGGCTCCTGTAGTTTGAATGTATGCTGTTTTTAAATTTCCATTATCAATGACTCTACTAAAAATACCTGAAATTTGAATACCTGTACTTAATTCAATAGTACCTAAATTTTCAGAATCAATCAATTGTTTCAGACCATTTAATCCGCCATTTCGCAAAGCCATGTTATTGGCAAATTCTTCTAACACATAGCTTAAATGTGCAAAATCTGGTGTTATAAATAATTGAGGTTGCGGTTTGGTAATGTCAAAACTTGCATCAGCAGCTACTATAGAATATGGTGTTTTTTTCACTTTATCACTCATACACCATTTACTTTCTCCTATAGAAGATAACAACCCTGCTCCGTATATTTTAGGATTCTCTAAAGTACCTATCAATCCATATTCAACGGTCCACCAATGTAAATTTCTGATTTTTGCCATCTCACTAAGTTCTGTCATAGTTGCTGAAACTTCAGCAACTCTTTCCTCCGCTTTAGCGATATTTTTTTTACTGATATTAGGGTTTTCCTTTAAAATGGATAAATGACGTATAGCCTCATACAATTCATAATCTTTTGAAGATGAAATTGCTTTGCTACCTATTTCGCCAAATCGTCGTAAATACTCAGCATATTCGGCATTTGCAATGATAGGAGCATGACCTGCGGCTTCGTGGATAATATCAGGAGCTGGCGTGTACTCTAGATGATCTATAGTTCTAATATCGGCAGCAATAACTAAGGTATTATATGCCTGAAACTCCATAAAAGCATTGGGCGGTATAAACCCATCAACTGAAACAGCTGACCAGCCTAATTCTTTTAGAATTCTATTCATGCCTTGCATTCTAGGAATTTCATCAATTGAAATTCCTGCTTTATCTAATCCGTTTAAATACGATTTATGTGCTACTTTAGATAAATAATTTACATTTTTACGCATCACATAACGCCAAACGGCTTGATTCTGAGCCGTATATTCATCGTAAGGCTGTTGTATCACAAAAGACCTTAAATGCTTAGGTAGCTTGGCAATTATTTTATTTGAATTAAAATCCATATCAAAAACTAATAAATTGGTTTGTAAAGTTACAGTATTTCAATTACCAATATTAAATTGATTTTACTTTTTTAAAATTTTGTACATTTATGGCGAAAAATAAATACAAAATTATGAGAGGTAGAGGCGGATTAAAAATTAGACTAATTATTGGTGCTGGTATTGTACTGTTTTCTTTATTTAAATACTATGCCAATAGAGGTACCAACCCTTATACAGGTAAAAAACAAAGTATTGCACTGACTACCGAAGAAGAAATTGCCATAGGTTTACAAAGTGCTCCTAAAATGGCTCAACAACATGGTGGTTTGTACCCTGACCAAGAAGCTCAAGACCTAGTTGATAGAATTGGTAATAAACTAGTAAATAACAGTATTGCAAGAGAAACTCCCTATAAATATGATTTCCACTTGTTAAGAGATCCTAAAACTATCAATGCTTTTGCCTTGCCTGGTGGACAAATATTCATCACCTATGCCCTATTTTCAAAACTTGAAAATGAAGATCAATTGGCTGGGGTTTTAGGCCATGAAATAGGTCATGTGGTAGGTAGGCATTCTGCTGAACGAATTGCAAAACAAGGCTTAACTCAAGGTATAATTTCAGGAGTTTTAGTGGGTGGCGGTGATGGCACAGGGCAAATGGCAGCAATGATTGGCAATGTAATTAATATGAAATATGGCAGGGGTGACGAACTTGAAAGTGATGACTTGGGTGTCAAATTTATGATAGAAGCTGGCTATCAACCTGAAGAAATGATAGGCGTAATGAAAATTTTAAAAGCTGCTGCTGGACCAAACAGAGTACCAGAAATGCAAAGTACACATCCTGATCCTGAAAACAGGATCCAAAAAATTAAGGAAGCGATAGAAAGGTATCGACAGTAAACATTAAATTATGAGAGGTAGAAATTTTAATGCTTTAGGGAGCTTATCTGGACATGCCTCTTCAATGATTGGTAGTTTAAAAAACAACTTTAGAAGAAAAGAAGTTGAAAAGTTTAAATCTTCAAGTGAAATTACTCCAAAAAAAGCTTTTATTGATCCGATAAAAGCTTCTCCTGAATTACTCAAAGAAATAAGAGAAAAAATCCAAAAAGAAAATAGGAGAAATCTTATTTTTACTTTAACATTTACCATTGTACTTACTGTTATCCTATTTATCCTATTTAATTACGTGAAATTTTAATTCTCTACAACTTCTTTAGTACCTTTGTAACTATAAATTTTTACATAAAATGCAGAAAAAGACAATCTTAATAATTCTTGACGGATGGGGTATTGGTCCAAATCCTGAAGTATCAGCCATCGCAAAAGCGAATACACCTTTTGTAGATTCCTTATATAAAAAATACCCAAACGCCAGTTTACGTACTGATGGTTTACATGTTGGTTTACCAGAGGGACAAATGGGTAACAGCGAAGTTGGACATATGAATTTAGGTGCTGGGCGTATTGTTTATCAAGATTTAGTGAAAATAAATCTCGCTGTTGCGGATGGTAGTATTGCTAAAGAATCTGCCTTAAAAAATGCTTTACAATATGCTAAAGAAAATGCTAAAAACGTACATTTTTTAGGTTTGGTATCTGATGGTGGTGTACATTCTCACACCAGTCATTTGAGAGGTTTGGTAAAAGCAGCTAGTAATTTTGGTGTAAAATCTTATGTTCATGCTTTTACGGATGGTAGAGATGTTGACCCTCATTCTGGGAAAGAACTTATTGCCAATTTAGATAACTATTTACAAGCGAACAACTCACAACTAGCTTCGGTTATAGGTAGATATTATGCAATGGATAGAGACAAACGTTGGGAACGTGTAAAACTAGCTTATGATGTAATGGTAAATGGTGTAGGTAAAAAAACCAAGGATGCTGTAAAAATTATTCAAGAAAGTTATGATACTAATATTAGTGATGAGTTTATAAAACCAATCGTTTTGGTTGACAATGACAACAAACCTGTTGCTACTATAAAAGAGGATGATGTTGTTATTTTCTTTAATTTTAGAACGGATAGAGGAAGAGAATTAACACAAGTATTATCTCAAGAAGATTTCCCTGAACATGATATGCATAAATTGAATTTGCATTATGTAACCATGACAAATTATGATCGTACTTATAAAAATGTAGCTGTTATTTATCCTAAAGAAGACCTAACAAGCACTCTAGGTGAAGTGTTAGAAAAGCATGGTAAAAAACAAATCAGAATTGCTGAGACAGAAAAATATCCACACGTTACTTTTTTCTTTTCTGGAGGTAGAGAAAAAGAATTTACAGGTGAAAAACGTTTGATGTGTCCGTCTCCTAAAGTTGCAACTTATGATTTACAACCTGAAATGAGTGCCAAAGATATTAGAGATGCTATCATCCCTGAACTCAATAAGCAAGAGGCTGATTTTATTTGCTTAAATTTTGCGAATACTGATATGGTAGGGCATACAGGCGTGATGGAAGCTGCTATTAAAGCTGCTGAAACGGTTGATGCTTGCCTTAAAGATGTTGTAACATCTGCTCTAGAAAACAACTATACCAGTATTATTATTGCAGATCATGGTAATAGTGAAACGATGATTAATGAAGATGGTTCACCTAATACAGCACATACTACCAACCCTGTGCCTATCATTTTAGTTGACAATGACATCACAGCTATTAAAAGTGGCATCTTGGCAGATATTGCACCAACAGTCATAAAACTATTGGGTATTGAAAAACCAACTATTATGGATAGAGAATCTTTAGTTTAAAACTTAAAAAACATATGAAAAATACATTTATTTTATTAGCTCTATTAGTCCTTAACTCATATGCATTTTCACAAGAGAAAGACTCTATAGTTGTTCCTAAATCATTAGAAGGCATCACTCAAAAAGCTGAATTTAAAGAAGCTCCTTATGCTGTTTGGTTTGATAAAAATTATAAGAATTACACCTTAGATTCTACTGTTACTAAAGAGATACAAAACCACCTAAAAGACATCACTATAAAAGCTTTTATGGGTACTTGGTGTCATGATAGTAAGCGTGAAGTTCCTCGTTTTTACAAACTGTTAGAGGCTGTAAATTTCGATGAGAAAAATTTAGAAATGATTACTGTAAACAGAAGTAAAAAAACGTCTGACA
>VAPK010290423.1_pt1 | contig 11049 bp, 8 predicted proteins | sample 3395031 | NCBI WGS metagenome assembly VAPK01 (sample SAMN08290443, study PRJNA428436) | hydrothermal vent metagenome | isolation source: Deep-sea hydrothermal vent chimney 1 | place: Pacific Ocean: Juan De Fuca Ridge
CCTGCTTATTTTATGTCTTATGCACAGCTACAATTTTTAATGGCTGAGGCTGCAACAAAGGGTTTTATTGGAGGTTCAGCTCAGGGTTTTTACAATGCTGGTGTGAATGCTTCTTTGGCAGCTAATGGAGTTTCTGGACTTACGCCAGAAACACTGTCAGGAACAATGAACGATGCATTAGAGCAAATTGGAAATCAAGCGTGGATAGCAATGTTTTGTCAAGGAGTAGAATCATGGACCGAGCAAAGAAGAACTGGTTTTCCAGTTTTAACTCCTGCACTGGAGGGTACGATCAATGAAATACCTTCTAGGTACACGTATCCAAATGAGGAACAAAGTTTGAATAGTACAAACTGGAGTGAAGCGGTAGCTCGACAAGGAGCAGACGCTCTAACAACTAAAATTTGGTGGAACAAATAAAATTATAGAAAGATGAAAATGAAAAATAAACTATATTTATTAGGACTCTTTGTACTTGTATTTAGTGCATGTAATGAGGAGGTAGATCCATATACTGGTGATGCAAAAGAAGGTGGTTTGGTTACCATCCAAACTGGATTAGTAAACTATGTAATTGGTAATAATGCGGATTACACTGTTGGTGTTTTGGTGAACCAATCTGGAAATACGGCTTCTACCTCTAGTGTGGAGGTATACTCTCATTTTGAAACTGTAGAGAAGGATGGAAATGGTGACGTGGTATACAGAGATGAAGATGGTCAGGTGTCGGACGAGGATTTAGGGACTACTACAAGTGTGTCTTCTAATGAGGTGTTATTGGGTACTATTACTCCTTCTAGCACTGCAACTACTGAACCTGCTACCATGACTGTGAATTTTGATGATTTGGTAGAAGGCATCACGGTTAATGATGCTGGTCTTACAGGTGACGCTGATTTGTTGATTGGCGATGCGTGGGTACTGAGATTTGTGTCTAAACTTGATGATGGTCGTTCTGTAGAACAGGCTAGTAATGCTAAAATTTCAGTGGCGACAAGGTTTGCTGGCGAGTATAAAGTAGTAGCAGGAACGTACTATCGTATTGGCGTAAATCGTAGTGATGTATCTTGGCCAGGAACAATGACCATTGCATCAGTTGATGCTATTACTTATCAGCAGCTTGAGTACTTTGGTGCTTTTGATGGTAACACACTTTATTTTCAAATTGATCCTGCAACAAATGATATAACCTACCCAGAGGAATGGAAAGGTGTTGCACAATCTGGAAATGGTCAGCCGCTCACAACATGTAATAGAAATGGTGGTGATTTGCAAAATGTTCCTTGCGGGGCAGGTACAAACACTGTTATACTTGATGATGTGGAAGGTAAAGATAGGTTAATTATGACTTATGGATACCTGACTGATGGTTCTGGTCCAAGGGAGTTTTATCAAATTTTAGAAAAAATTAATTAAATAGATATGAACATGAAAATATTTAAAAATATATTTTATTTAGCTGCCTTTGGTGCCTTGTTTGTGATGTCTTCTTGTAATGAGGATGATGCGACGGGTCAGGCAACTTTAAAGCCAACCTCTTCAGTGAGTATTGCTGTAGAAGGAGCGGGTACAATTTCTCCGGTTCTTGACGACGCAGATTTCTCGCATGTTGTGAACTTGACTTTAAGTGAAAAGCAAGTGGTTGATGTTGTTGTTTTTGTTTCTCAGGTAGGAGGAGATGCTGTAGATGGTGAGGATTATAAATTGAGTACCAATAGAATTGTTTTTCCTGCATACTCTACTAAGAGTAGTTTTGAGATTAAAATTCTAGCGGATGCTAAAGCGGAAGACGTGGAGACGTTGACTTTACAAATTGGTGATGAAAGAACTGCAAATGCAAGTTTGGCTCCAGTTACTGTTGATTTTACTATTAATAATTACTCGGGGTCTGACCTAAATGTAGGTCTGAGTTGGGCTGCGGAGATTATTGGTGCTGATGGATCAACTATATCTCCTACTTCTTTAGCAGATTTAAGGCTTTTGGTTGTAGACGGGATGCCTTACACCAACATAATTGCTGAGCTTGATGGAGGGTCATTTGAAAGTTACACGCTTCCATCTGATTCAGTTGATGGAGATTACTATATTGTTGCAGATTTTTATTCTGCGATGGATTTAGGTGCACAAGGCAGCTTTGATGTTGATTTGACTGTGGATTTTCAGCAAGACGGCGTTAATGATGGAGTTAGCTATAGCTTTCCAGCGGCACTGAATACGGCTGATGTATGTGCAGGAAATCATTTCTACTTGGCAAAAATCACAAAAACAGGAAGTGATTATGTATTTACCAGAATAGGAGAGCATAATGTCCCAAATCTAGCAGGTAATTATGCTGTTGTAACTAATGGAACAAATACGGATGGTCAGCCTGAAGCAATTGACCATGCATATGATGTAACGGTTACTGATTTAGGTGGTGGTAGCTATTCTATCTCGGATGGTGTTGCAGGGGTATACATACTTTGGTATTCTATTTATGGTTATACTTTTGAGACAGAGGGAAATTTTACTGTGAATAACTGTGATAACACATTAACAGGAAAATGGAATACTGGATTTACTGGCGATGCCGTTACCTTGACTGGTTCTTTAGAAGCTGATGGAACTTTATCAATTCATTGGGAAAATGAATTTGGTGATATTTCGGATGCGGTATATACTAAAAAATAGTTTAGTATATTAATTTTTAAAAAAGAGCTACCTATATACGGTGGCTCTTTTTTTGTTTTAAAGTGCAATTATTTTTTTTGATTAATATTGATACCCCATATTGGGGTATTTTATTCTTATAGAGTTAAAAGATTTGGAGACTCATTGTATCTGTTATATATTTATAATTGTATTGAGTCCAAAATAAGAAAGGGACTAACTAGCCCGGATTTATTTACATAATTGGCTAATGTTGGGTGGGGACTACTGCTCGTTCGTGAGAGCTTCTTAGTTATGATGAAAGGAATATTTCTAAATTTATATAATTACTTGATTTTTAATTTATGATAAAACAACTAACCCTAATTTGAGATGGCAGTATATAGGTCAAACTATTTTTTTCATTTTTTATTTTTATCAGTGTTCTTTATTTCTTGTGCGGAAGAATCGCAAGAAACTTTAATACTTACTGAGGATATTTTATATTTGAGTGGTGAAAAAATCAGACTGTCAGGTCGTTTATATAGCCTGGAGGGGAAAGAACTGGATAGTCATGGCTTTTTAATTGATGAAGATGAGCGTTTTTCTTCGCCACAAAAGATTGATTTAGGAGGGAAAGCAAACCTTGGCTTATTTATTGGAGAAACAAGTAACCTTTCTGCGCAAACGGAATATTTCTACAAAGCCTATGGTACGGTATCGGGTAAAGAATATTATGGGCAAATAAAATCAACTAATACCTTACGGCCTTCCATAAAATCATTTTCTCCTAAGGTAGAATATGCGGGTAAAAAATTAGTAATAGATGGTACAAATTTCACAAAAAATACGAAAGTGTTTTTTGATAATCAGGAAGCTGAGATTCTTGAAATTAAACTCGAATCTCTGATTACTGTAAAAATCCCTGAAATGCTTGGAAACCATAAACCAGGGCTAAAAGTATTGGTTAATGGTAATAATTTGGAGTTTGAAAGCCCATTTGAATATGTGACTGGTGAGTGGCAATTAAAAAGTAATTTTGTGGATAATACTCGAATATCTAAGTGTGCGTATTTTGTGAAGGGTGCCGATTTTGTATACGGATTGGGTAGGGATTATAATAGTACTCCACTGAACCGAAATTTTTGGAAATTGGATTTGATAACTTGGCAATGGCAATCTTTGCCGTTTACAGGTTCGCCAGTAACTTTTCCTTTTTTTAATAGTGCAGGCTACATGGGTACTGGTGCAGTAAATTGGGAAGCAGCAGATGTAAGTAATGAATTATGGCAATATGATGATGGAAGTAAGGAAATGGTCTTTGTTTCTGATTTACCTTTTTTGCTATATAAAAGTATATCTTTTTATATAAATAACAGCATGTACGTTGGAGGTGGTTTTACTAACGATGGGCTTACTGGGATACAGCAAAATAACATTCTATATAGGCTTGATAATGTTTTAGGTAAATGGGTGCAAGAATCTATCATGCCTTTTGACTTTGATGCTGAATTTCCAATGTTTGTTTACAAAGATGTTCCCTATCTTATCTCGCAAGAGCGTGATGTATGGAGTTTTGATTTTAGCACTAAGTCCTGGTCAATTGTGAGTAAATTTCCAAATAAGATAGTAAGGAGAAGTGGTATTGCAGAGGTGATTGAGTCAAGAGGAAAGGCGTATGTTGGTCTTTTTTCAGGTGACAATAGAATTTGGGAATTTGATATTGAAAAAAGAATTTGGAAGATAAAACAAATATTTTCTAGTGACGTAAAAAACAGCAATTCAGCATCCTTTTCTTATGATTCCAAAATATATGTGATGAGAGTGAATACGTCTATTCCTGAACCAATGGAGTTGTGGGAGTTTGATCCACAATACTTTAATTAGCAGTGATTATGAAAAGAGTTTTATTAGTAATATTTTTCATTTCGTTTGTAGTCATGGGCTTTTCCCAAAAGATTTTAACGGTTGGTGTCAAGTCTGACTCTAAAAGAGCAGTTAAAATTTTCGGAAGAATATTAGATAGAGAAAATAGAGAGGCACTAATCGGTGCAACCATGTACCTACCATCACTTAAAAATGGAGTCAGTACAGATGTTAACGGAGAATTTGTTTTCAAATTGCGACCGGGAGAGTATGAGATTATTGTAAGTATGATAGGTTATGAATCTGCTCAATTTTCTCTGATAGTGAAGGGAGAAGGAAAGTTAGTGCTGAACTTAAGACAGTCTTCTGTCAAGTTGGGAGAGATTACTATTAGTGGGGAAAGACCTGATGAAAATGTAAAAAGCACTGACATGGGAAAATCACTATTGAAAGTAGCTTTTATAGAAGCATTACCTGCATTTGTGGGGGAAGTGGATATATTGAAGGCGATTACTTTATTGCCTGGTGTGAGTACTGTTGGAGAGGCTTCGTCAGGGTTTCATGTCAGGGGAGGTGGCTCCGATCAAAATTTAATATTGTTAGGGGGTGCACCACTCTATAACCCCTCTCATTTGTTTGGTTTTTTCTCGTCATTTAATGCCGATGCAGTAAGCAATGTCACGCTTTATAAAGGAGGTATTCCAGCGAGTTATGGAGAGAGGGGGTCTTCAGTATTGGATATAAAATTTAAAGAAGGTAATTATGAAAAGTGGAAGGGGAAGGCATCTCTGGGTTTGATCTCTGCAAAACTCATGCTTGAAGGGCCAATTGTGAAAGATAAGCTATCCTTAATAATTGCAGGAAGATCATCGTATTCAGATTGGATACTTGATAAAATAAAAGACCCTACAATTGCAAATAGTTCAGCATCTTTCTATGATGCAAATGCCATTCTAAATTATAGAATAGGAGAAAAGAATAAGATTTCTTATAGTTTCTATCATAGTAAAGATAGATTTAGACTTGCTTCTGATACATCTTTTAATTGGTCTACTACAAATCATGTTTTAGATTGGAACTACTCATCTGGTGAAAAATTTTCGTTTTACTTGTCTGCACTCAGAGGGACGTATGGGTTTTCAATACTGGATGACAACAACTTCAATGATTTTGAACTTATATCTGGAATAGAGAATAATACTATAAAATTTAAGGCTGATGTAAAATTAGGAAAAAGTAATTTTTTAAATTTTGGGGCGCAGTCGACATTATTAGTATTGAAGCCAGGAGAGCTTTCTCCAATTTCTTCACGGTCATTGGTGAACCCAATCAAAGTGCAGGATGAAAAAGGAGTAGAATCTGCAGTTTTTATTGAGAATAAATGGGATTTAGGAGATAAATTTAGTTTATCGTTGGGCATTAGGTTTAGTTCGTTTGTGTACCTAGGAGAAAAAAGAGTATATGAGTACGAGCGCTTCGTCCCCAAAACTAAAGAAAGTGTAATAGGTAGTAAGGATTATGGCGATTTTGAGAAAATTACCAGCTTTTCGGGTTGGGAACCAAGACTTTCTTTTAGATGGTCAGTAAGTCCAACTTCTTCAATTAAATTGGGATATAATAAAGTACACCAGTACATTCATCTAATTTCAAATACATCTACAATTGCGCCCACGGATCTTTGGAAATTAACAGATACATTTATTAAACCTGAAATTGTTACCCAATATTCGATTGGGTATTTTAAAAACCTGAAAGACAATAGTATCGAAACATCCATAGAAGCATATTATAAAGAAATTGATAATGTTGTAGCATATAAGGACGGAGCAGATTTGGTGTTAAATAATCAGATTGAAACGGCATTGCTTAATGGCGAAGGAAGAACGTATGGTGTAGAATTATATATAAAGAAAAAAACTGGAAAGGTTACAGGGTGGGTAAGTTATACTTATTCAAGAAGTCTAGTAAAAGTCGAAGGGCCATATAGGGTGGAAAAAATTAGTAACGGCAACTGGTTTTCATCAAATTTTGATAAACCCCACGATTTTACTGCGACTTTAGTTTATAAATTAAATAATAGTTGGTCTATGTCTTCCAACTTCACATATAGTACAGGGAGACCATATACTACAGCATCAGATAAATTCTTGTATGAAGGATTTACCCTCGCATACTACAATGAAAGAAACAATGAAAGGGTTTTGGACTACCATAGACTTGATTTTTCAATTACTTATAAATCAAGAAATAAGAGGAAGATATGGGGTGGAGATTGGATCTTTTCAGTCTATAATGTGTATGCTAGAAAAAATGCATTTTCAGTATTTCTGGATGACGTAGAGGGTGCGCCTCCGCAACCTTATAAGCTTTCCGTATTGGGTGTCCCATTTCCATCTCTGAATTATACAATTAAATTTTGAAAATGAAAGTAACTAATTATATACTAATATATACTTTGCTTTTTGTACTTATAAGTTCATGTATAGATCCTGTAACATTAAAAAATGAACCTGCTATAGGTATATTAGTGATTGAGGGAGGAATTACAACAGATTTCGGGCCGCACACGGTAAGACTAACTACAAGCGCTAGGTATGGAGATATTTTTGCAGGAGAAGTACAGGCAGTCATTGGAGCTGAGGTTTTTATAAGGGATGAAATAGGAAACTTAACCAAGCTACAGGAATCGGAAAATGGATTTTATACTACTTCAAGTACTTTTCAAGGAGAAATAGGGAAAAGTTATATTCTGTTAATAGAAACAAATGATGGTGAAAAATACTCTTCGTATCCAGAAAAGTTGTTGCCAGTATCTCCAATTGATTCAATTTTTTATGAGTTTAGAGAAATACCCTACATTGACAAAGAAGGACTGTCCAAAACGAAAAGTGGCATAGACATAAAAATTAAATTTAAAGACCCGGAAGATGCAGATAACTACTACAAATGGGAGACCAATGGGTTCTACAAAAGAGAAACTGCGCCCGAACTCTTTACAATTACTGATAATCGTACTGGAAATAAGATTCCTGCGCCTAAGGATTGCTGTGCAACTTGTTGGATAACCGAAGACAATAATAGAATTGATGTGTCAACAGATTTTATTCATAATGGTAATGATGTGGTTCATACCTCAATATACCTAGAAGATGATGGGGTTAGATTTTTAGGAAAATATTTGATTACAGTCAATCAGTTTTCTTTAAGTAAGGAAGGGTATCAATTCTATGATTTGATAGAAAAGCAATTACAAATAAGCGGTGATATTTTTGACCCTCCACCAGCAGAAATTTCAGGAAATATGATTAATATTACGAATACTAGTATACCAGTGATTGGATATTTTAGGGTATCTGATGTTTCCAATGACTCCTTATATATATATGGTGAAGATTTTCCGTTTCAAAAAATAGAACCAATTTTTAAAGATGATTGTAGAGTGTTGTTAAAGTCAACAGTTGTTAAGCCACCATTTTGGTAGAATATAATAACCCATTGTGGGGGATTTTTAAATTTCAGAGTCAATATATTTGGAAGCTCAGTATTTCCCATATATATTTATGTATTGTTTAATTAAAATTAAAAATATGAAACTTTTTAGTCTGTTATTTTTGGTAGTACTAATTACTAATACACTGTATGCACAAGAGGATGGCATGTTACGTCATAAAGCACAACTAAATGCGAGCCCTGGAGGTACCATCACAGAGTTTAGAATGCCGAATCCAAAAACTGAAGGAAGTGTATATTTACTTGAGGGTTGGACACTTGCAGATGTAACTTTAAAAAATGGATTAGAACTTAATAGTTATTTCATTAGGTATGATTTGCAAAACCATTTGGTTGAAATCAAAGCAGATGAAAAAGTAAAGGTTATTGATGAAAGTAAAGTAAAAGTATTCAAGTGGCTGAACGGGAAAAATGCGCAGCGAGAAGAATACTTAAATGGCAGTTCGTTTAGATTAGATGGAGGCGTTCTTTTGGGGTTTTTCAAGTTAGAGTATCAGGGAGAATCAAGGTTATTATCCTATACAAATCTGAAACTTCAAAAGTCTAATTATGTTCCTGCATTAAATTCGGGAGAAAAAAACAATAAACTAGTTAAGAAAACAAGTGTATATATTGAAAAAGACAAATCGTTATTTAAGGTGCCTAAATCAAGAAAAAACTTTTTAGAATTAGAGATTTTTGAAGGGAAAAGTAATGAAATATTGAAATTCATAAAAAATAATAACTTATCGATTAAACAAAAGAATGATTTAATTGAGATATTAAAATTTTTAAATGGATTAGAAGGTTAGTATTTTGTTAGCTGAGTGTATTTTTTGGGAGGGTGATTTGGCATCTTCCTTTTACAGTTTTTTTTCGCATAATATAGATTGTATACTCATACAATTTTATAAGAGAGATGAAGTTTGTTTGCAAAAAAATGGTTAGCTTTGTATTGTTGGCTGTATCCCCTAATTAAAATCCAAATGAAATATATACTTTTACTTGCATTCTTTTTACCTTCTTGTCAATCATCTAAGAATACCAATACAATTGAAAGTGCTAGCTTTGAACAAGTGGTTCGTGAAAAATTTGAAGGAGATGTCAGCTTGGATTATAATTCTATAAAAAGTCACGTCATATGCGTGGATTACCAAAACTTAAAACAACTACCTACCTATAAGGCAAAGAAATTTATGATTTACGATGTTGCTAAGAGTGTAGTTGTTTACGAGGATAATTTTATTGAAGGGCATGTAGAATGGCTGACGGATAATGAAATTAAGATTGTAAAGGGGCTGGGAAAAACTAGCCCTGAGTATCCAGATGGATATATCACTTATATTTACAATCTAGATACAGGAACCCGAAAGGAAAAATCATCCTCTCACAAAAAACAATAAATCGCAAAACCTTAATATATCATTTATATGAAAACTTTACGTTTAACACTTCTATCAATAGTATTTTTGTTGTCTGGATATTTAATTGTAGATACTAAGAATAAACCAAATAGATTTTTAGAAAAGAACAAAACCGCAAGTGAAATCTGGGATGCTAGAATGGAACATAAAAGAATGAAATTCGCAGCTGGTATTGAAAAATCTGATAGCCCTGATGAGTTTGAAAAATTTCACAGATTAATTAGGACAAGAGATGGAGCAGATTTCCCTGCATATAAAATTGGTTATAAAACGGATGAATTAAATAGAGCAAAGTCATTGTTTGCTAAGGAAAATATTAATAAAAGAAGGGCTGGTCTTACTTTTACAGAAAGAGGACCTGGCAATGTACCTGGACGTACAAGAGCCTTACTGATAATGCCAAATGACGCAAGTGGAAATACGTGGTTAGCCGGTTCGGCAAGTGGTGGAATTTGGAAAACTACAGATGCAGGTCAAAGTTGGGTGAATAAAACTGAAGATTTAGTTAATTTGGCAACTTCAACATTGGCTATGTCAGCATCTAATGCAAGTATAATATATGCAGGAACTGGTGAGCCTATTGGGGGAGGATCTGTTGAAGGGGATGGTATTTTTAAATCGACTAATGGTGGAGATAGCTGGACGCAATTGTCTTCCACTACGAATAACGAGGATTTTAGAAATATATATAGGATTATTGTAGATCCTGCAAACGCAAATATTGTTTTAGCAGCTACGCGAGGCACTTTATCTTTAGACTTTAAGTCGAACATATTTAGGTCAACTAATGGGGGGTCTTCGTGGACAAAAGTATACACATCTAGCAGGTCTGTACAACAAATTATTGCTTCTCCTAACAGTTTTAATATTCAGTATGCTACACTTAATGGGTTTGGTGCAATAAAATCAACTGATGCGGGTTTAACATGGCAGAATTCTAATTCTGGTATGATACCAAGTGGAAGAATAGAAATGGCAATTTCTCCTGTAGATAATTCTAGATTGTATGCTTCAGCAGAGGGATCAGTGAGCGGAAACGGACTTGATTTGTATATTTCTGATGATGCGGGCGCCACTTGGTTTGTTGCTGTTGAAGAAAATAATGGAACAAATATTGATTTTTTTGGTGGACAAGGTTGGTATGATAATGCAATTGTGGCACATCCATTTAACAAAGATATTGTTTATTTTGGTGGTGTTAACCTGGGAAAAGCAACTATAAAAGCAGGCGAGGAAACAGGATCCAAAACTGTTACCTCTGTGGAAGAGATAAATACAAGTTCATTTTTAGCTCTTACCAGTTTTGGAGCAGATTATTTTGGAGGGACAATTGATAATGGCAATATTCCAAATAATGATCATGTTTCGGTTGAAGTTAGGTTTGGCTCGGGTATAAAACAAAAAGCGTATAGATTTACTGTTGGGGATCAGGGTTCTGGCGTCCCTGCTACTGGTTATACGTATAAAGACTATGTAGAGATTCCTTTCGAAGTTTGGGATATTGACAACAACAAGCAATTAATGGTTTCCTTTAGAGACCAAAAGGAAGATGGAGTCTTTGATTTAATTCATAGTAATACTGATGGGGATGCTTCTTCACATAGTCGTGAATATGTTTATATTCATAATGTTGAATACTCAG
>VAPK010805694.1_pt1 | contig 11049 bp, 8 predicted proteins | sample 3395031 | NCBI WGS metagenome assembly VAPK01 (sample SAMN08290443, study PRJNA428436) | hydrothermal vent metagenome | isolation source: Deep-sea hydrothermal vent chimney 1 | place: Pacific Ocean: Juan De Fuca Ridge
TAGGGAAGCACAGAGTTGAGGCCCGCAGAAATAGCCTTAGCTATTTTGAGAAACGAAAGTCGAGCCTGCCTGACCAGGCAGGCATTGTCTTTATTCAAAGTAGTTTGGCTTAGGAATAGAATAATTTGTGAATAATGCAGGCTAAACAAGCTACCTAAAATCCTTTCGATATTCAGAGGGTGTTTTTTTCATGATGACCTTAAAATAGTGGTTAAAATTCGCGAGGTTATTGTAGCCACTTTCGTAACAAATCTGGGTAATCTGTTTGTCGGTTTCGGCAAGTAATTTTGCGGCAATCCCAATGCGGACACTTTTCACATAATCCATAAAAGTTTTATTCGTTTTTTTCTTAAAATACCTACAAAACGAGCTGGGTTCCATATAAACCAATTCTGCTGCTTCTTTCAGTTTTATACCTTCTTGAATGTTTTGAAAAACATATTCGTAAATCTTATTTACCTGATCTTTATCTTTTTCATAGGCATTTGGCAACGATGAGGGAAGTGTCAGGTATTTCCTCTCTTCAATCAGTAGCAAATGCTTAAAAACCTTAAGCAATTCAATGTATAATTCCAGCCCGCTTAGGCTTGCCATTTTTTGCAATAACAAGCCAACTTTTTCAGCTTTTTGCCCTTTAAAAGAAATCCCATTTTTCGCATCTTTCAGCAGTTTAACAACCGGCTCCAACTCGGGAATGTTAAAAAAATCAGAGCTAATAATGTTTTCATAAAAATGAGTTACAATACATTCCGGTTCTGTATCTTTTTCAACTTCCAGTATTTCCCAACAGTGTGAAATATTCGGGCCAAGTAGCACCAGATCGCCTTTAGTATAACTTGAGATATGATTACCTACAATTCGCCGACCGGAGCCTGAAGTAATAAAATTAAGCTCAAAATTTTTATGTGAATGAATTTTATCAGAGTCAGGATCCATCTTTAATTGACGTGTAATAAACGAGCGCTTGTTGGGCACAAAAATTTTTTCGTAAATAAATTCCATATATTTATTTATTTTTAACCTTAACAGCGTAAATATATGGAATAATCCTTACAATTGAGTCAAAATTCAATGCAAATAAAACAATATATCCGAAGCAAAAGCCTTTACAATCACCTTATTTTGTAAATGAATACTTGAAATTAAACTGCTACAAAAATTAATTTGCTAAAGGCAGGCCATCTCTAACTTTAAGCGTTCATTTGAATATTGCATGATTAACAATTTTATATAATAGAATGAAACTACCTTTAAGAGGAATTATTCCTCCTGTCGTAACCCCACTTCTCAATAACAATGAGATTGACCAACAAGGGCTGGAAAATTTAATAGAACACCTGATTTTGGGTGGAGTACACGGTATATTTTTGCTTGGAACAACCGGAGAAGCAACAAACCTAAGTTATCAACTTCGCAAGGAATTTATTAAAAAAGCATGTGCGTTAGTAAACAAAAGGATTCACGTGGTTGTAGGAATAACAGACACTTCTTTCGATGGTTCGCTGGAAATAGCTGAAACGGCAAAAAATGCCGGTGCCGATGCGCTTGTTATTGCCGCACCTTATTATGTGCCAATTTCTCAGGACGAAATGGTGGAATATCTTGAAGATTTGGTTCCAAAACTACCATTGCCATTTTTGATGTACAATATACCAAGTTGTACAAAAATGCACATGTCGCTCGAAACGGTAAAAAAAGCCAAAGAAATGGGTGCAATTGGCATTAAAGACAGTTCGGGCAATCTCGCTTATTTATATTCGCTTATTGAAGCGTTTAAAGGCTCTCCTGATTTTTCGATAATTGCAGGATCTGAAATCTTTTTGCCTGAAACAATCTTTAACGGAGGCCATGGAGCGGTAGCCGGTGGAGCAAACCTTTTTCCACGTTTATTTGTAGATTTATATGAAGCTTCGATGGCACGGAATCTAACAAAAATAGCTTTACTTCGTGAAAAAGTAATTCAAATTGAAAATAAGATTTATAATGTAGGCAAAAATTCATCGAAATATATTAAAAGTATAAAATGTGCTTTATCTGGAATGGGTATTTGTAATGATTATGTTGCACATCCTTTTCGTAGTTTTAATGAATTAGAACGTAAACAAATAGAACTAAATTTGAAAGAATTAAACGAATTATTTTAATACAATACTATGGAGCTGCCAGTTTTAGACCTTGCCGTATTTATAATAATTACATTTGGGAATGTTTTGTTTGGAGCCAGTTTTTACTTCCGTAACAAAACATCGGAACAGTTTACAACTGGCGGAGGTAAATTACCTGCATGGGTTGTTGGCATGTCGATTTTTGCAACTTTCGTTAGTAGTATTAGTTTTTTGGCCCTGCCCGGCAAAGCTTACATATCGAACTGGAATGCACTGGTTTTTAGTTTTTCTATTCCCATCGCATCCATTCTGGCAGTTAAGTTTTTTGTTCCCTTGTACCGGGGACTAAACAGCATTTCTGCATACAATTATCTTGAAGTCAGGTTTGGACCGTGGGCGCGTATTTATGCATCAATTTGTTACATCTTAACACAATTGATGCGAACAGGAGCTATTCTTTTGCTTTTGGCACTTCCACTAAATGCACTATTTGGCTGGGATATTAAAACAATTATTATTGTAACAGGAATCGCAGTAACGGCATATTCGATGCTGGGTGGTATTCAGGCAGTAATCTGGACCGATGCTATCCAGGGCATAATCCTAATTGTTGGAGCCATTGTTTGTGCAGGAGTATTAACTTTTTCGATGCCGGAAGGACCTTCTCAAATATTTGAAATCGCTGCTGCAAGTCATAAATTCAGCCTTGGAAGTTTTGGAGCCAGTTTCTCCGAATCTACCTTTTGGGTAATACTTATTTACGGTTTATTTATTAACCTGCAAAATTTTGGTATCGACCAGAATTTTGTTCAAAGGTACATGACAACAAGTTCTGTTAAAAAAGCAAAATCATCTACTTTGTTCGGGGCTTTATTGTATCTCCCAGTTTCGCTCATCTTCTTTTATATCGGCACTGCCCTCTTCTCATATTACACTGCGCAACCCGATTTATTGCCAGCCGAATTAAAAGTTCCGGGAGCGGGCGACAAAGTATTTCCATATTTTATTGTAAATGCCCTGCCAACAGGTTTAACGGGCTTACTTATTGCAGCCATATTTGCAGCCGGAATGAGTACTATCGCAACCAGTGTAAACAGTACTGCTACACTTGTATTATCAGATTATTACCAGCGTTATTTCAACAAGAATGCCAGTGAAAAATCATCGATGAAAGTGCTTTACATTTCGTCTGTAATATTTGGGGCACTGGGAGTTATTATTTCGTTGGCCCTAGTTGGTGTTGAAAGTGTATTAGATGCATGGTGGTCGCTGGCTTCAATATTCAGCGGCGGCATGCTCGGCCTTTTCTTATTGGCTTTCCTTTCAAAAAAAGTACGAAATATCGATGCCGTTATTGGCGTAATTATCGGGGTTATTGTTATTGTCTGGATGAGTTTATCTCCGCTGTATTTTACGGAAGGGAACCTGCTGGCTTTCAAAAGCCCTTTTCATAGTAATCTGACAATCGTAATGGGCACACTGGTTATTTTCCTTGTTGGCTTTATTTCTATGAAGTTTTTTTCAAAAAAACCTGCTAAACAAGAACTTTTAAAAAACACTTAAATTAATTAGTTGAATGAAAAAGACAATTGTCATCATCGTCATATTTTTACTAACATGCACATTCTTAAAGGCTCAAAAAAAATATGCCATCGGTATGTTTCACTTTAACCTGCAATATGTTGCCGGCGATTATCGTATTGAAAATAGGATTATTAAGGAATCACTTTATCCTGTTCTTCAGTTTTTCGAAAAAAATACTCAATATAAATCGGATATTGAAATTCAGGGTTATGGAATTGAAGTTTTAGCAGAAGAACACCCCGAAGTGCTTCAGTTGTTTAAAAAATTAATCAACCGCGGCCAGATTGAATTAGTAATTGCACATTTTTCCGACCAATTTTTTATTGCCTATCCAGCGTTGGATTTACAAAAATCGATAGAAATTGATGACCAGATTTTAAAAAAATATGGGATGAAACGTTCAAAAGTATTCTTTGGACAAGAAATTCAGTGGACTCCTGCCTATGCCAGTATTTTAAAAGACAAGTACAATTTGGTAGTTACCAGCTCCGATCCACATGGTTATTACAGAAATGCGACACTTCCTTTGGTGAATGTTACGTACGGCAACGATAATATTTTGGCAATAATTGGTGCCGGTGAAAAAAAATTAAACGGCTTACATTGGGATTGGTCATTTCTCGATGATGGTGAAGTTTTTAATACGCTCGATTACAATAGTAATTTTTACCCTGTTCCTGAACAAGAAAAACGAAGTATCGATCATTTTAAAAAACTAGAAAATGAAGGCTACACTTTTGTGACCATGAGCGAACTGGCCGATAAAATAAAATCTTTAAAAGGCTACAAAATACCTGAATATCCATTTGTTCCCGAAGGAACTTGGAATATGTCGGTTTGTGGTCCGTTCATGTGGATGGGGCGACAGAGAAGTGGCATTGAAACCGATGGGATTACCAGGGCTGCATCGTATAAATTACGTGGAGTTTTATTGATGGCCGAACGATTGGTTGAATACGCAAAATTAAAAGGAATTGACGTAAGTGAACTCAAAAGATTAATCGCTAAGGCATGGAGGCATTTACTTCTTTCAGAAGTGTCCGATTCGAGCGGGTGGACTCCCTGGCTAGTAGAAGTTCAATATACCAACAACGAAGTTGCCAATACATATACACTTATCAATCAAGTTTTCGACAAATTAAAAAAGATAATTCCCGCCGATGACAAAGCATTGCTTATTGACACAAAAAGTGGAAAAGCACAAATTACCACAAAGCCAAAAACACCTACTTCTGCAACAAGCTTCTTTCCAATTCCTTTTGCTGTGAAAGCAAAAAAAACAGAATCAAGTATAGTGCAATTGAGTAAAAAACTTTACCGCCTCGACATTAAATGCCAACGTCCAGCTGACGGTGCCATCGAAATTGTATTCGACACTCCTTCCAGTGGACTTTATTACTCGGCCGGGGCAGGTGAAGATATCGCGGTTGAAATACCAAGCGATTTAAATCATAATCCAGCTCTTTCATTATCAAATGGCTTTATTTATCTGAATAATGGCTACAGTCTTGTAAAAGATTGTTCGGTAGAACACATTGCCGCAACATGGAAAATGAAAGAACAAAAATTAGTGTTTCGGGAGGAATTATGCGAAACCAATCCGGAAATGAATATGCGTTTTTATTTGGTTAAAGGGGAGATAAACGATGGCTTGGAAATAGCCAACAAATTAAACACATGGCCTTCGTTTAGCGTTTATCGCAAAAATGGTAAACTTGCCTTTGAAAAAATAATACCCGGAACAATTTAAAGTTAACAAATTCTAAATTGTATTTTATCTTATTTTATCCCCAAACTGATAAATTTGAAAGGGAAAAACTACTAAATAGTGTTTGTCCATAAAGACCGACTTCTGTGTTACGCTCGACAGAAAAACAGTCATCCCGACGAGTCGGGACTCCTTTTTTTTCTGACTTCGCAAGCCCCCGATCAATTCGGGGCAGGCTTTGAATTCGAACTTTCTGAATCAAACACCAACTTTATTGACAAGGACGAAACAATAATTCTTTTAACAAATAAATATTGAACTGTTATGAAACCAATAACAAACCTGCTTTTTGTAATGTTAGTTTCGGCAAACATTTTTGCGCAACAACCATTTAATGGGAAAAGCGCAGTATTAAAAACAGAATTTATTTACAACGCAAAAGACGTTCCTTTTCCAAGTTGCCACGCATCAACTATTGTTGAATCGAACGAAGGTTTGATTGCCGCCTGGTTTGGCGGAACAGATGAAAAAAACCCGGATGTTGGGATTTGGCTTAGCAGGTTTACCGATGGGAAATGGTCAATCCCTGTAGAAGTGGCGAATGGTGTTCAAAACAAAGATTTGCGATATCCCTCGTGGAATCCAGTCCTGTTCAAAAAAGACAATGGTGAAATTGTACTTTATTATAAAGTTGGCCCCGATCCGCGTAGCTGGTGGGGTTTATTCAAAACATCGAATGATAACGGAAAAACGTGGTCTCCCGAAAATAAAATCCCAAACAACCTGCTTGGCCCAATAAAAAATAAACCGGTGCGGTTGCCCAATGGAAATATATTATATCCTACAAGTTTTGAAACCTCAAAAAAATGGAATATTTACCTCGAAACCTCAACTCAAGATTTAAAAAACTGGCACAAAATAAACATCGACAACAACAATTTAAATTCAATTCAACCATCAATCCTATTTTATAAAGATGGTAAAATGCAATTGCTTTGTAGAAGTAAAAACAAAAAAATAAACCAATCGTGGTCGAAAGATAAGGGGGAAACCTGGTCGGCAGTAACACCCACAACACTTCCAAACAACAACGCAGGTACCGATGCTGTTACGCTCGCCAATGGAATGCAAGTCCTTGTTTTCAACCCCATTATTAAAGGAAGAAATAAATTGGCGGTTGCAATTTCGAAAGATGGGGTAAATTGGAATGCCGCTATTTTATTGGAAAACGACTCAAAAAAATCGGCAGAATACTCGTACCCCGCTGTAATTCAGACCAAAGATGGATTAGTGCACATTACTTACACATGGAACAGGGAATTGATTAAACATGTGCTTGTCAATCCTTCAAAAATAAAAAGCAAAGCAATTGTAAATGGCGAGTGGCCTGTTCAATAAGGAACTAAACCTATAAAAAAATTACTGTCAGATCTGCATTATTCATGAATTTTCGTTGTGAGAAATCAAAATGCAAAGAATAAAGGAAAGCACAGAGTTGAGACTCGCAGAAATAGCCTTAGCTATTTTGAGAAACGAAAATCGAGCAGTTTCTTTATTCAAAGCAGTTTGACTTCGGAATAGAATAATTTTATGAATAATACAGGCTAAGTATCCAACAAAAAAACGTTATAATATTCAAAAGAATGCAAGGTGTTTCTCTGTTAAAAACGCCACACGCAAATTGCAATATTTGTAGTAAAAAATCGTGAAAATTACATCTCGTTATAAACAGCACTTAAATATGCCCATTTTTGGGTTGAAGGGTTAAAAATTGGGGTTGAAACTGATTGGTTTAAGTAGGCAGTAGTTTAGAATAAATGTAAATTGCACCCCTTGATTTGTTGATTAAGGATAACATAAAACAGAAATAAATTCAAATTAATCTTACATTTTAATTCATACAATTTCAAAACAAATAAAATTATGATGAAAAGAATTATTGGACAAAGTATTGTTGCACTGTTATTAATCTTTACTTTCTCCTTTTGTACAAGACAACCAGAAGTTACGCCTGACAATGCGCTTCAATCATACCTCGATAACGGCGACAATTCTTTTAAATGGGAAGTTCAGGATTCAACAAAAACTGATGGAGCAAAGCTTTATCGTATCATCTTTACTTCACAAACCTGGAGAGATACAGTTTGGAACCACGAACTCACAGTAATTGTTCCCGATACAGTAAGCTATAGCGATGGATTGCTTTTTATAACCGGAGGGAGTATTACTAAAGGAGAACCGAATACGCACAAATGGGACAAAAAAGAAATTGTTGCATTGGAAGAAATCGCGAAAACAAATAAGGCAATAGTTTCCATTGTTTGGCAGATTCCAAACCAGCCTCTTTACAATGGTCTCACCGAAGATGAACTGATCTCGTTCACACTGCACAATTTCCAAAAAGACAGCGATTATACCTGGCCACTACTTTTTCCAATGACAAAAAGCGCTATTAAAGCAATGGATGTTGTTCAGGAATTTTCTTCAAAATCGCTAAAATCAAAAGTGGACCAGTTTGTAGTTACCGGGGCATCGAAACGCGGTTGGACAACCTGGCTTACCGGAGCACACGACAAACGGGTAAAAGCAATTGCACCAATGGTAATAGACATGCTAAATATGCCGGTAAGCATTGAATACCACAAGGTTACGTGGGGCGAATACAGCATTCAAATTGAAGATTACGTTAATCTGGGAATTGCACAGCAAGTAAACACACCCGAAGGAACAAATTTGGTTCGCATGGTTGATCCATATTCGTATCGCCGAATGTTGACAATGCCCAAAATGTTATTTATGGGAACTAATGATGAGTACTGGCCGGTTGACGCAGTTAAAAACTACATCGACAGTATTCCGGGCAACAATCATATTTGTTATACTCCCAATGCAGGGCACGACCTGGGAGACAGAAAAACATATCTTGCCGGTATTAGCGCATTCTTCGGAACAAGTATTACAAATGGCATTTATCCAAAGTGCGATTACTCAATTACTGAAGAAAATGGTAAAATTAACCTAAAACTTCAGGCAACTCCTGAAATTCTTGAAGATGCCATTTTGTGGAGTGCTACCTCGGAAGATCGCGAATTCAGGGATAAAGTTTGGAGCAGTGTGAGTTTGGGGAAAACAAAGGTGGCCCAATTCAGCCAGGAAATTGATTATCCTGAAACCGGATATAAAGCATTTTATATCGATTTGAAATACAAAGCTCCATTTAAAGGCGATTTTACACAAAGTACACGAATGTTCCTGACAAGCAACAAAAAAGTATTACTCTCTCGCGGAGAATAGAAAAAGATAAATCAAACAGGCTGTGTAAAAATAATTTTGGACAGCCTGCTTCTTAATTTATAAAAATGCGCGTTTTAAAAAAAATCGGAATAACAATTGGGATTATCATCGTCTTTTTGGTTGTGTTGGTTCTTTTCGCCACCGGCCCGGTGGTTGAAACTCCCTATTTCGAAACCGAATACTTCAAAAAAAGCTGTGCTGAAACTGACAGCCTGAAAAATAACCTTATCCCGGCAAAAGGAAAGTTGCTGGCAGGTTTTTCTAAAATTAGCATCACTCCCACCCTAAACAGTGCTGCCGATAATATTGAAAAAGGAGAGTTCGTACAACTACCACTCGCAGGGTTCGGGGCGCGAAAAGGAATGCCCTCAACAGGCATTCACGATAGCATTTTCGTGAAAGCTGCTGCATTAAAAGTAGAAGACAAACTTGTTGTTTTTGTTGGGGCAGATTTGCTGATAATGCCTCCAAACATCACCGATTCGGTAATGGTGGTTTTATCAGGTAAAGGGATCACCCGTGACGAGATTTACTTTTCTGCTACCCACACCCACTCCAGTTTGGGTGGCTGGGGGCCCGGATTTGTTGGAAAAGAGTTTGCCGGCGAGGAGAACAAAATTCTCGAAAAATGGTTGGTTAAACAAATATCGAAAGCTGTTATTCAGGCAGTTTCCAACATAAAACCAGCGGCAGTTGCAAGCGGAGATTTTAATGCCGGAGAATATACGCGAAACCGTTTGATTGGAGATTTGGGTACAAAAAACGATGATTTCAGTTACTTTTTCATTCAGCAAAAAGAAGGTAAAAAGGCTGTGATTGGTTCTTTTGCAGCCCATTCAACTTGCATGGGAAGTAAAAACATGAAAATCAGTGGCGATTATCCCGGTTACTGGGAGCGGAAAATGGAAAGCACGTCGGTTGATTACGCCATTTTCATGGCCGGTTCAGTAGGAAGCCAAACGAACAGTGGTGAAGGCGAAGGTTTTGAAAAACCCCGTTTCATTGGTGAATCGCTGGCCGACAGCACCATCAATCATCTCAGAAATATCGTAACAACTGATTCAGTTTTGTTTGCTTCGGCAAGCATAAAACTGAACCTGCCCGAATATCATTTCAGGATTACAACCACACGAAACCTTTCAACAGCCCTTACAAAAAAACTAATGCCAGTGCCTGACAATGCTTGTCTTCAGGGAATCAGACTGGGCAATATGGTTTGGATTACAACACCTTCCGATTTCAGTGGCGAGTATGCACTCCAGTTAAAAAACATGCTTGCGGAGAAAGGGTTCGATGGCAATGTTACCAGTTTCAATGGTAGTTACGTGGGTTACATTATTCCAGGCCGCTATTTCTATCTCGACGAATACGAACCCAAACTGATGGGTTTTTTCGGTCCAACGATGGGCGATTATACCTTCGATTTAATCAATCAGATTACAAATATTCTTATCAATTAAAAATGACAATAAAAACACCCTTCGATGACAGTCAGTATGAGCATAGTCGAAGACAAATATCATAAACAAGAAACAATTATTTATTAATTCATGAGTCTCTCCAAAAAGTAGTTTTTCGTCATTGCGACCGCGAGGAACGAAGTGGGAAGCAATCTCAACATACTTGCTGTCAATATTATGAGATTGCTTCGTGCCTGCCAATGACGTACTTTTTGGCTTTTCGGAGTGGACTCATTCATAAAATTATTTTACATGAAAACAAAAATCACAATGTTTGTTATCCTGTTATTTTTCTTTGCACAGGTACAGTCTCAGACTTTTAAAGCAGGAGCAGCATTACGTAAAATTACCCCCGATAAACTGATCCCCATTTCAGGCGGAATGGGAACCCCTGAAATGCCTACCGGAATAAAAGGTGACCTTTTTGTTCACGCTGTGGTTTTGGAAAAAGGCGAAATCCGGATTGCCATTGTAAGTATCGATAATTTGGGCTGGCCGGCAGCACTGGGCAACCGCTCGCGGGAGCTGATAAAAGGCATTCCCCCAGGAAATATACTGATTGGCGTTACCCACACCCACAGTGCCCCCGATGCTTACGCTTTTCCAGATGAAAACGGGAAAACCGGTGCCGATTTGAAATACCTCGATTGGTGTGTAAAGCAGGTTGCTGACGCAGTTAACGAAGCCGTTTCGAAACTCGAACCTGCATCGCTGAAAATAGCAGTTGGTGAGGCAAAAGGAAAAATTGCCTATAATTATTACGCACCACGTTTATACGATCCTCGAATGGGAGTTATTCAGGCAATTGCCACCACAGGAAAAAACGCAGGAAAACCAATCGCCACGCTCGTAAATTACGCTACCCACCCCGAAATTATGGGAACGGGACGTAAAACAA
>VAPK010179310.1_pt1 | contig 11046 bp, 12 predicted proteins | sample 3395031 | NCBI WGS metagenome assembly VAPK01 (sample SAMN08290443, study PRJNA428436) | hydrothermal vent metagenome | isolation source: Deep-sea hydrothermal vent chimney 1 | place: Pacific Ocean: Juan De Fuca Ridge
AGGTTGACAAAGGCGGGTGAAAAATTTGGTCTGATGCACCTCGATCTGGATTACTTCAAAAACGTCAACGACACCCTTGGCCACGCGGCCGGTGACCTGGTTTTGCAGGCCACTGCCAACGTGTTGCTGGATGAAACCCGGGATGGGGATACCGTGGCCCGTGTCGGCGGTGATGAATTCGTGCTGATATTTGAGGGGCTGGTTGATCAAGGGCGTCTGATGAAAATCGCCAACCGGATCGTGGAAAGACTCGAAGAACCGGTGATCTTTGACGGAAAAGAGTGCCGGATTTCCGGTAGCATCGGTTTTACCGTTTCAACATTCTATGATGCCCCTGATCTGGATCAGATGCTGTCAGATGCCGACGTTGCTTTATATGCATCAAAACATAAGGGGCGGGCCTGTTCTACAATGGTGACGCCAGAGTTGCTGGAAGATGCGGCCAGAAGCCGGGAAGTGCAGGTTCAATCTGCTTAATCGCACAATCTGAAGTGCCGTATTGATATATGTCATTCCCGGCAAGGGCTCGCTGATTTAGCGGTTTAAAAGGGGGATAGCGGCCCCGGAACTTTGTGGTGAGCGTGATTGAAAAGGCGAGAACTGAATGAAAGATTACCCTGACTTTTCTGGATCAGCGTTTTCGCTGCTTGGTGTAGAATTCTGCGCGGGTGTTGATATTGATCAAACCCTGAGCGATGTGGCCACACAGATTGGCGCACAGGGGCTAAGCGTTGCGGGTTTCGTACAAATTCGCGGGGTGGAAACCGGCGAATGTGAATGTCGGGAATTATATTTGCGCGATTTTGCCACCGGCGAGCTCCATAGTATTTCCGAAGAACGTGGACCCAATGCAAAGGGCTGTCATCTGGATTGGCAGTCACTAACCGCACTGGCGCAATCAGCCGAGCAAAACCTGTCGCATGAGACAGATGTGTTAATCATCAACCGTTTTGGCCATTCTGAAAGCCAGGGGCGTGGATTTCGAGGTGCGATTGAAAAGGCGATGATGCTTGGCTTAACCGTCATTGTGGCGGTGCGCGGCGAATATCTGAAAGAATGGAATGATTTTCATGGCGGGTTGGCAGTACCTGTGCCTTGCAAGGTCGATCAGATTGTAGGGGCGGTTTTGGCCACCTTTACGCCAGCACGCGGTATCCGCGCCCCTGCATGCAGCGGAGGATGATGCCGCGCCGGGTGTCCTGCAGATTGGAATCAGTTCCAATTGCACCAACCGCCCCACCAAGGGCAGCGCCAACGATGGCCCCGGCCAATTGGTCATCTTCGTTGTCCAAAGCGCCAATCACACCGCCCAACAAGGCGCCCCCAAGGGCGGCGTCTTGCAGATCTTCCTGGCGGTACCCCAGAGCAATGGATTTACAGGCCGAAAGATCGGCGCTGTATCCGACCGGTTTTGGACCATCCAGCAAAAGTGGCTCAGCCACCGGGCTGGTGCCACAACCCGCCAGCAGAGCGCCCAGTATTGGCATGATTTTATAGCTCACAGCGCGCAATCTCCCCCGGTTCGTTCAGTCCAAGCTTGCCCATGATGTCACGCTTTTTGAACATCCCGGCGTAATCGGTAATTTCCGCGGCCAGCAGATAGACAGCCATTGGCAATTTGTCCGGCCCCTGCGCGCCGATGCGGCAGGGTTCTGCTTGCACCGAAATTGATCCGCCGCGTTCCGCTGCCAGCGCTTTGCCGCGAAATTCCTGAAAATCCGCCAGATCAGCCGGGGCAATGCGAAACGCCAGAATGTGATGCCCCGGCTCTAGTTCCTGTTCCAGCCTGCGTTCCGCCGGGCCATTGGGAATTTGCACAAAGGCTAGGTGATAGCTTTCATCAGCAAGCCCCGGCGCCGTGCCCAGCTTGCCTGTGATCAGGATTTTCCCGCCAACAGTTTGCAAGCTGTCAGGCAGATCGATCGCAAATCGCAGGGCACCGGGATCAGTCGTAAGCGGGTCCACCTTGGCCAGGCGGGCCGCATCCATACCAAAGGGGGTACCGATACAACCCGCCACGCCAAGAACCGTGAGTGCGGCAAGTAATGTTCCAATCTTAATCATCTAAAAACCCCGGGTGATGCCAAGGGTGATGACGTTCACCTTCAGGTCAGTTTTTTCTCGGTTGCCGTTAAAGTCATAGCTGCGCCCGCCCAGATCGTAGCGCATCATTTCTACACGGGTTGCCCATTTGTCGTTCAGGGCAAATTCCGCGCCGATGCCATAGGCCAGCCCCCGGTTCCAGTCTTTTCCTGTGGCCCCGGCGGGCTTGATCCCGGCGTCGGTGAGCCCATAGCCGATGGTGCCATAGTAATAGGCTGTATCCGTTGCAAACCCGCCCCTGATCTTGGGTGTTATCAATAACCCGCCGCTGATATTTGACGTTCCGTTCACAGCGTCTGTCCTGCTGCCCGTCAGGTCAAACGGCGCCAGCGATATTTCAGGGCCCCAGACCAGGCCCGAAGCGGTGACAAAATTGCGCCCTGCATAGATACCAATAAGGGCGTTTTTTTCGGAATAATTATGGTTGGCGTTACCGCCCACTGACCCGGAGGTGATTTTGGCATCCAGACTTAGGCCGGCATAATACCCTTCCCACCGATCCTGAGCCTGCGTCTCTATCGCAAAGCCTGCCACGATTGCTGCCGATAAAATTAGTACCTGGCGTTTCATTCGGTTCCTCATCTGTTATAAGTGGAAATAAGTTTATATTGTTTTATTTAATTATTGTTTTACAATGATTAATGCAAGCAAAAAGTTAATTAGAGGAAATTACTATGAAAACTACGGATACCAATGCCAAAATTATCAAGCTGGCCCTGATCGGAGAGGTCACAATAGCCGTCGCGCTGATTCTACTGCTGGCTGTAGCGGGGGGTATATTTACCATGGCGATGATGGATCAGGATTTCGCCCGCTTGATGCTAAGGGATGCGTTTTCGGGCCAATATTTACGCGATTCCACCGATGTTACCCTTGCCCTGGGCGGGGTGGGCAAAGCCCAGACACTTGGTGCAATGGTTCTGGGATTTGCCCCAAACCTGATTGGCGCGGCCATGCTGTTTTATGCGTGGCGTTTGTTTCATGGGTTTCGCCGCGATGGTGTGTTTACCCAAAAGGCAGGTGCGCGATTGCGGCTGATGGGAGGATTGCTGTTGATTCTGGTCCCTGTCAGTATGGTGTCGGAACTGGCGGTGACGGCGCTGGTGGCGATGTACAGTGAAAGTGGTCAGCGCTATATTTCGGTGTCGTTTGATGAAGGCGATATCTATGCTGTCGCCATTGGGTTAACGATCCTGGCGGTGGGGCATATTGTGGCACAAGCGGCGCAACTTGCGGATGAAAATCGCAGTTTTGTCTGAGCCGGCGGGGGAATGACATGGCAATTATCGTAACACTTGATGTGATGCTGGCCCGGCGCAAGATGCGCTCAAAAGAGCTGGCGGCCCATGTGGGCATTACCGAACAGAACGTGTCGCTGTTGAAATCCGGAAAAGTAAAAGGCGTGCGCTTTGAAACGCTGGCAAAGATATGCAAGGTACTGGACTGCCAGCCGGGAAATATATTGGAATATGAAAGCGACGATTGACAGGTGGCCCCAACCAAAAAAGCAAAAAAGCACCCCGAAAGGTGCTGATTTGCCGAACCAATTTGGAGCGGGCGAAGAGATTCGAACTCTCGACCCTAACCTTGGCAAGGTTATGCTCTACCCCTGAGCTACGCCCGCGTCCATTGGGTGTGGCGATATATACCCCCGGATTGCGACACCGCAAGGGCAAAATGGCCGCATGTAGAAAATTCTGATTTCAAGAACCAATGTCGGATTTCAATCGCAATTTCGGCAGGATTTTCGAAAATTCCGGGGTGGACTGGCCCGGTGGCGAAGCGCTGTTTGAATCGCCAAACAGCATCGCGTAGCCATGGACCAGTGACCAGATCATGGTTTCAATACCCCGTCTGTCGCCGCTTTCGCTTTCAAAAGGGCCACAGGCGTTTCGCAAAATACCGTATGAGGTGCTGCTCGATACCTCCAGTTCAGCCATTGTCACGGCATCGATCGCATCGAAGGGTTTGCCATGAGGCTGAAACATAAATTTAAACAACGCCGAATGGGTTCGGGCAAATGTAAGATAGCCTTCGCAAATTGCGTTAAGTTGCGCTTGGGGCGAAGGTTCGGCCACGGTGCTCGCAGCCTGCATGGTTTCAGAGAACATCACATGACCCCGGGCAATGATTGCCCCCTTGAGGCTGATCAGCCCATTAAAATGATGCGCCGGGGCAGCATGGGAAACACCGGCATGGGCTGCGCATTTCCGTAAAGTCAGCGCGTCCGGTCCACCGGATTCCAATAGTTCCAGCCCGGCCAGGATAAGGGCTTCACGAAGGTTTCCGTGGTGATGGGGGCTTTTAATCGCATTCATTGATGCAGAGTAACAGGCAACTTGACAGTGTCAATTTAATAGCGGTAACTTGACACCGTCAACATAAGAAAGCCTGCAACATGACAGCGAACCGCCTGCCAATTATCGCAATAACAATCCTTAGCGTCTTAATAGCACTGCCGTCCTACCGGTTTCTCGCCCTTGGCCTGCCGATGTCATTCCCGGATATGCCCGGCCACATTGAACAACGCTGGCTCGCCTTTGTGCTGCATGTATCATTCGCGCCGATTGCCCTGATTATTGGCGCAGTTCAGTTCTTTCCAAAGATGCGGACAAAACGCCCTACGTTACACCGCTGGTTGGGGCGCATTTATGGGGTTGCGGTGCTGATAAGCGGCCTGGCTGGCCTGATAGTAGCAATGGGGGCAGAGGGCGGCCCGGTGGCGCAGGTCGGATTTGGCGCGTTGTCCCTGTTATGGCTGCTATTCACCGCCAACGCCGTTCGTCTGGCAATAGCGCGCGAAATCACCCGGCACCGCCGCTGGATGATCAGATCCTTCGCCCTGACATTTGCCGGTGTTACATTGCGGTTATACCTGATCGGGTTTTTAGTGTCAGGGTTCAGCTATACCGAAGCGTCGGTATATCTTGCGTGGTTATGTTGGGTACCAAACCTGATATTTATGGAATGGTGGATGCGCAAAAGCACCTAAAACAGCGCCAATACAATATTGCTGAACGCCATCGCCATGATCATACCAATGGTAAAATACATGCCCCACTGACGTGCGAATACAATTTGAGGTGTGCTGCCCAGCCCGTAAGCATGCAACATCCGCCCGCCCAGAAGCACTGAACCGGCAAGATGGATTGCCCAGACCGGCATCCCCTGCAATTCAGCCAGCACCAGCAAAATTATTCCAATCGGCGCATATTCGGCGCAATTCGCCTGTACCCGCATTCGCTTGACCATGTCGTCGTTCGCACCATCACCGATTGAGACTTTATGGGCGTATCGACCCAGCACCACGCGAAAGCTGAGGGCGATGAATAACAGGGCGATCAACCCGGCATATAGGGGTGAAGTCAGTTGCATTGTATTTTCCAGTTTATTCTTCCAGTTCCACCAGCAAATCCTTGGCGTCAATCTGACTGCCGGTCTTCACATGCACCGCCTTCACAACCGCATCCCGATCCGCATGTATCCCGGTTTCCATTTTCATCGCTTCAATCGTCAGCAACAGATCACCCTGTTTCACCTTAGCCCCGGCCTGCACACAGACAGCAGCAACAACACCGGGCATCGGCGCGCCGATATGGCTGGGGTTATCTGCATCAGCTTGCGGGTGGCTGACGGTTGATGCCATGATTTTGCGATCCGCTACCCGGATCACCCGCGGCTGACCGTTCAGTTCAAAGAATACCTTGGCCTCACCCTCTGCGTTGGTCTCACCAATAGCCTGACATCGGATTTCCAGCGTCTTGCCGGGGTCAATCTCGGCGGCGATTTCTTCGCCGACTTCCATGCCATAGAAAAAGTTTTTGGTGGGCAAAGTGCGTACCGGACCGTATTTGCGATGGCGACCCATGTAATCAAGGTAAACCTTAGGGTACATCAGATAGCCGTTCAGGTCTTCGTCATCGACGTTAAAGCCATCCAGCTGTTCGCAAACCTCTTTTCGGGTGGCTTCCAGATCAACCGGTTTCAGATGTTTACCGGGGCGCTCAACTGACCCTTTGTCCCCCTTCAGCACCTTATTAACGATACCCGCAGGCCAACCACCGGGGGGCTGGCCAAGATTACCGCGCAACATGTCGATCACACTGTCCGGGAAGGCGACATCTTTATCCGGGTCTTCCACATCGGCCCGCGTCAGCCCCTGCGACACCATCATCAAGGCCATGTCACCTACCACCTTTGAGGATGGCGTGACTTTAACAATATCACCAAACATCTGGTTCACATCCGCATAGGTCTGCGCCACCTCGTGCCAGCGTTCTTCCAGACCCAGACTGCGGGCCTGTGCCTTTAGGTTGGTAAACTGACCGCCGGGCATTTCGTGCAGGTAAACTTCGGATGCGGGCGCTTCGATGCCGCTTTCAAAGGCCGCGTATTGGTGGCGCACGGCCTCCCAGTAAATTGAAATCTTGCGGATAGCGCTTACGTCCAGCCCGGTATCGCGGGGCGTGTGTTTCAGGGCTTCTACAATGGACCCCATGCAGGGCTGCGACGTGCCACCCGAAAACGCGTCCATCGCTACGTCTACGGCGTCCACGCCTGCGTCGGAAGCCGCCAATACGGTAGCCGCCGACAGGCCCGAAGTATCATGGGTATGAAAATGGATCGGCAAGCCAACGTCTTCTTTCAGCGCCTTGATCAATACACGCGCCTGCGCCGGTTTCAGCAATCCGGCCATATCTTTCAGGCCCAGGACATGCGCCCCCGCCGTCTTTAGTTCCTGTCCCATACCTACATAGTATTTCAGGTCATACTTGGCGCGGTCCGGGTCGAAAATATCGCCGGTAAAACAGATCGTACCTTCGCAAACCTTGCCCGCTTCCACCACCGCATCCATCGCCACACGCATGTTTTCAACCCAGTTCAGGCTGTCAAACACCCGGAATACATCAACCCCACTGGCAGCAGCGCGCGCAACGAACGCCTGCACTACATTGTCAGGGTAATTGGTGTATCCGACGCCATTAGAAGCGCGCAGCAACATCTGGGTCATCAGGTTGGGCATGTCGCGGCGTATATCGCGCAGCCGCTGCCACGGGCATTCCTGCAGGAACCGATACGCCACATCAAATGTCGCACCACCCCAGCATTCCACACTGAAAAGTTGCGGCAGATTGGCCGCATAAGCAGGGGCCACCTTTATCAGATCGATTGAGCGCATCCGCGTCGCCAGCAAAGACTGGTGCCCGTCGCGCATCGTGGTGTCGGTGATCAGCAGTTGTTTCTGCCCGGCCATCCAGTCGGCGACAGCTTGCGGGCCCTCCCGGTCCAGGATCTGGCGCGTCCCGGTTGGCGGCGTATCAGCGCGCAATTCCGGCACTTTCGGCGTACGCGCATCAGCGTGCGGCTTGGGGCGGCCCGTCGTTTCCGGGTGGCCGTTGACAGTGATGTCGGCCAGATAGGTCAGTATCTTGGTAGCCCGGTCGCGGCGCTTCCGGAATTCAAACAGCTCGGGCGTCTCATCGATGAACTTGGTGTGGTATTCATTGTTCAGAAACATCGGGTGTTTCAGCAGGTTTTCCACAAAGGCAATATTAGTGCTGACACCACGAATTCTAAACTCACGCAGCGCCCGGTCCATCCGGGTAATCGCGCCCTCGGGGGTCTGCGACCAGGCGGTCACCTTTTCCAGCAAGCTGTCATAATATCGAGTGATCACTGCACCTGAATAGGCAGTGCCGCCATCCAGCCGGATACCCATGCCGGTCGCGCCCCGATAAGCAGTAATGCGGCCATAGTCAGGAATGAAATTGTTGGTGGGGTCTTCCGTGGTGATCCGGCATTGCAGGGCATGACCGAACAGCTTCACCTCCTCCTGCGACGGGATGCCGGTGGCGACCGCAATCGATTTACCCTCGGTTATCAGGATTTGCGCGGCGACAATATCAATACCGGTGACTTCTTCGGTGACCGTATGTTCGACCTGCACGCGCGGATTTACTTCGATGAAATAGAACTGGTCGTTATCCATATCCATCAGGAATTCGACAGTCCCGGCACATTCGTAATTCACATGGGCGCAGATTTTTTTGCCCAATGCACAAAGCATTTCGCGCTGTTCCTGTGACAGATACGGGGCAGGGGCGCGTTCAACCACCTTTTGGTTGCGCCGCTGCACCGAACAATCCCGCTCCCACAGGTGATAAATCTCACCGTGGTGATCCCCGAGAATTTGCACTTCAACATGGCGCGCGCGCTGGATCATCTTTTCCAGAAATCCTTCGTCATTACCAAAGGCTGCGTCAGCTTCGCGCCGGCCCTCGTTGATTTTCTCAACCAGCTCATCGGGGCCCATGATCGCGCGCATCCCACGCCCGCCACCACCCCAACTGGCCTTGAGCATCAGCGGATATCCGACTTCCGCCGCCTGTTTGGTGACCAGATCCATATCGTCGCCCAAAACCTCAGTCGCCGGGATCACCGGGACACCAGCCCTGATCGCAACCTGTCGCGCTTGTGCCTTATCCCCAAGGGCGCGCATTGTAGCGGCTTTTGGGCCGATGAACGCGATACCAACCGCATCGCACGCATCTACGAATTCAGGGTTTTCCGACAATAGCCCATAACCCGGATGGATCGCATCCGCGCCACACATCCGCGCCACGCGAATAATCTCGGCAATGCTAAGATAGGCCGCAACCGGCCCCATCCCTTCGCCAATCCGGTACGCCTCATCTGCTTTGAAACGGTGTAGTGATAATTTGTCTTCTTCGGCAAAAACCGCGACGGTACGTTTGCCCAATTCATTGGCCGCCCGCATGACCCGAATGGCAATCTCACCCCGGTTGGCAATCAGGATTTTCTTGAACTCAGCCATTCACACGCTCCCACAATATATGAGCCGCTTTTAAGGTGTTTCTGCGGTGCAGTAAACCGGATCAAACCACCCCCCGCCTTGCGCAATCTCCCGGGCTTTCGCTCAACTCTGCGTGAGTTTCACACAACGGTTTGCAAGCCAACCCGCGCACCCCTAAGTATTTGCGAAGCCGTACACAAAAGGACCGCGCTAAATGAAACATGAATCAGTACAGGAATATTATGGCGAAGTGCTGCAAAGCAGTGACGATTTGCAGACCAACGCCTGCTGCACACCGGCTGACATGCCTGACTATCTGAAAGCGGTCCTGTCGAAGCTGCACGACGAAGTGCTGGCGAAATATTACGGCTGCGGTCTGATCGCGCCACTTGGGTTAAAGGGCATGCGCATCCTTGATCTCGGATCAGGATCCGGGCGCGACGTTTATGCGCTGGCGGGGCTGGTTGGCGAAAACGGCCATGTGGTTGGCGTTGATATGACTGACGCGCAACTGGACGTGGCGCGGGCGCATCAGGATTACCACGCGAAAGCGTTTGGCTACGACAAGCCGAACACCGAATTCCACAAAGGTTATATCGAAAAGCTGGATGATCTGCCGCTAAAACCGGGCAGTTTTGACATCATCGTTTCCAACTGTGTGCTGAACCTTGCCACCGATAAAGCGGCTGTTTTGCGCGGCGCGCATCGGTTGTTGAAACCGGGTGGTGAAATGTATTTTTCCGACGTCTACGCTGACCGCCGGGTGCCAGAAGTGCTGCGGGAAGACGAAGTCCTGTACGGCGAATGCCTGTCCGGGGCGCTCTATTGGAATGATTTCGAAAACCTCGCCAAGGTGGCTGGTTTTTCTGACCCACGACTGGTGGAAGACCGCCCACTGACAATCGAAAACCCGGTGATTGAAAAGAAAACCGGGCGCATTGGTTTTACCTCTGCCACTTACCGTTTGTTCAAACTGAATGGTCTTGAGCCCGCCTGCGAAGATTACGGGCAGGCCGTGATCTACAAAGGCACCATGGAAAACGCGCCGGAAATGTTCCTGCTGGATAAACACCATGCCATTGAAAAGGGCCGGATTTTCCCGGTGTGCGGCAACACATGGCGGATGCTGGCCAACACCCGTTTTGGCGAACATTTCGAATTCATCGGCAACTGGGACACCCATTTCGGTCTGTTTGCCGATTGTGGTGGCACAACGCCCTTTGGCAAAGTGATGCCAGAGGGCGTGGATGATGGCGATTGCGGCTGTTGCTAATGCAACGTCAGTAACCGCTGATCGCCTGAGAAAGCGCGGCCTGATCGTCCACACCATCCTGCGCTCTCACCGCAAGATCAATCAGCCGGGCCGCGACATAGACAAGGGTGGCAGTTTCTGTTGGCGCAGCGTTGTAGCGGGTGCCATAGCGCGCCTCGAAAAAATCATCTCCCGTTTCCAGAAAATCCGCACGGGCACTCATAGACACGTCAGAAACCTGAAAACTCCAAACGTCATTACCTGCGCTGACCGGCTCAGACGCCCCGCCAATTGCCACAACCACATCTGAGCGCGGTACAGATTGACCAGCCACCACAATTTCCAGTTGCGAATCCACGCCGCCCAAATGCCCCTCCGAGGTCTCATCCGCGTGACTGTCCCGCTCTGCCGAGGCGAGCAAAAACGCCTGTCTCGCCTCAACCTCGCTGCTGGCGGGAACCACCAGGGTTACATAAAATTCATGGGCGAATGCAGAGCCCGCAAACAACACCAGGGCCGCTGAGCCAAGCAGTGATTTTAACATCGGGATGTTCCTTTATAGTTGCTACCCACCAAATCTGGGAATTTTACCGGACTGACGCAAGCCGGGTTTTGCCCAAACTGTTTCAAGAATAAGAAGAGAACAATTGTCGAACATGTCTTTTCCTCCGTCACCAACAAGGCTATGTCATAACACATGAGCCAGTCTGAAGAATTCGATGCGTTTGAGCAGGCCGCCAAGCCTTCCCTGTCAGCAATGGCAATGGCGGCGCGCCCGACCGACTATCTGGACGGTCTGAACCCGGCGCAGCGCGAAGCGGTGGAAACGCTAAACGGTCCGGTGCTGATGCTGGCCGGCGCAGGGACCGGCAAGACC
>VAPK010007949.1_pt1 | contig 11043 bp, 8 predicted proteins | sample 3395031 | NCBI WGS metagenome assembly VAPK01 (sample SAMN08290443, study PRJNA428436) | hydrothermal vent metagenome | isolation source: Deep-sea hydrothermal vent chimney 1 | place: Pacific Ocean: Juan De Fuca Ridge
GGATCGCTTTGGAGATCAGTGAACGGGAGCTGAGAATGTTGATCTCCGTCTCCAGACCGTTCGTTGCGGGCAGATTGAGCGAATTGAGAAAGTTGTTTCCTTCGTTTGCCTTGATCGTCGTTTCACTCGGAAGCGTGATTTCCAGGCTTGTATAGCTTTTGTATTTTGGGGTGGTACTTAGGATGAAGAGCAAACCTCCCGCGACAAAAAGAAGAAGGATCAGCAGTGTCTGAAGCAGATTTTTACGGTTGAAAATAAAAAAGAGGGAGCTTATATGCAAAGGCTCCAGGTTTTCTACGAATGGACGGTTTTCAGACATGACTTTTCTCACTTGATGGGAATTTAAATAAGATCGGCATTTTTGATATACGATTTAATCTCCTGTTGTGGCCGGTAGTAGATTTTTGCATAAAACAGGAGTATGGAGGAGACGACAAACAGCATGAAGTTGTCTTGAATGGCATAGATGATCGTTCCTCTGAAAACGAAATAGCCATAACTGGAGATATAGAGGTAGAGTATGGGCAACGTGAGGGGATATTTTCGATAGAGAATCGAAAACCATTCGGAAAGTATCGCTCCCAATACGCCATAGACGAACATACCGATGAAAATTCCCACCGCATGTAGAGCGTATCCGAAGAGACCGAGGATTCCAGGCAGCACGATCTCCTTTTTGATCCCGGAGAGGAGTATCGTATTTTGTTCCATCAGAGTCAACGTTTCCGAACCGCTCCCGAAAAGTTGGCCAGGGACGAGAGAAGCTATACCCAACACAAAATCTTTCAGATAGCGAAATGGATAGGTGTATCCGGCGTTTTGAAGGCTGGTGTCGAGTGAAACGATCGCATGTGTGAAGTTGGAGACGATACTGGCACCTTGGGCGTTTTGAATTTTCAGTTCCGTAACGAAAGCGTTCCAGAAAGCTTCGAATCCGTCCCTCACCCAGATGGCGACGGCACCGAAAAGCGGATCGGCGAATTTCAGAACGAATATCGTCACAATCGTAGTGATCAAGACAAATTTCCAAAAGAACCTACGGTGATAGATCGCAGCGATGACGTAAAAGCCTCCAAAAGTGAAAAGCAAATCTCCCCGGCTGTTGTTGAGTGCGAATTTGAGAGAGACAAAGAGGATCGAAAGAAAGAAATAGAAAAGAAACCATCTTCTGCAGCAGTGCTCTTTTTTGAGAAAAAGAAGATAAAAGAGGGTGTAGAGCAAAATGTCGTTGAGGGGGAAGAAGTGTTTGACGAACGCGAACTTCTTGAACGCGATCGCACTGCTGCGATACGCTTCCGCCTGGCGGATCGCCTCAATGATACCTCCGAATTCGCTCGTGTAGAGAAACAGTATCGCATAGAGAAAAACGAAAGAAAAGGGCAATATTTTCAGCAGGTGACGGAGGGTAAATGCGGGAAATCGGATATCGAATCGGCGGGCGAAACGGTGAGGCTTACTCCAGTAATAGCCTCCTAGAAAGAAGAGATAGGCGCCTAGAACGATAAAAGGGGTGTATGGAGATTTGTGATAATAGAAGATGGCAAACGGCATATCGTCGTTGATCAGATGGGGGCCGCCCAACAGCAGCGCGATTGGTGTAAAAACGTAGACGAGAAAGAAAAAAAAATGGAAAAAGGTAAGCAAATCGAAATAGAAATAGCGTTCGCGTTTGAGTTCGACGATGATAATCAGCAATCCCAGGAGCAGATAGAGCAAAATTTCCATTTCTTTCCTCTTATTTAGTCGACTATCGTTATATCGGCATCCGTAAAACTATTTTAAACCCTGCCAGAGAGTATCGTCGTTACACTTTTTGGTCGAATAAACGATATAGAATCCAGATACACCAAAAGGAGAGAGATGTCGAAGGTGAGGATCCTTCATCTGATAACCGGTCTGCCGATCGGAGGGGCCGAAAAGGTATTGCTCGATCTGTGTGCGAACCTTGATGAAGAAAAATTCGAAAATTGTGTCGTGGGTCTCAACGACGAGCGGGATTTTTTCGAAGCGTTCGAAGAGGTCGCCTCTTTCGTCACGACGCTCGATATGCCGAAGACTCCCGCCGGATTTTTCGATGCGCTCGGGAAGATCGACAATCTGATCGCAGATTACGGCATCACCGTTCTTCATGCCCATATGTTTCATCCCGTCGTGTTCGCCCTCATCGAAAAGATTCGCCGTCCGGGATTGAGGGTCGTATTCACTTCGCACAACGAAAACATCGGCGGAAAGGTGAGAGAAGCGATCGTGGGCGCGACAAAGCGGCTGCGGGATGCGGACATTCTCTTTTCAAACGAGATGCGCTCGCCGATCTATCGTCAAGACGCGCTCATCATTCCCAACGGTATCGATACTAAAAAATTTACGGCGGATCTTCCCAAGAACGACCGCTTCACCTTCGTGGCGGTAGGAGTGCTCAGAGAGCAGAAAAACCATGTCGCACTGCCCGCGTATGCCGCATGGCTGAAAGAGAGAGGACACGATTTTATGATCTGGATCGTCGGCAGCGGAGATGCGAGCGGCGATACTTCCGCTCGGATCGAAGAGGCGATCGAAAGGGAGGGGGTGGAAGAGTATGTGCGGATGCTGGGTGCCAGACGCGACATCCCGGAGATTTTGCAGAAGGCCCACTGTTTCGTGATGCCTTCGCATTTCGAAGGGCTGCCGATCGCATTGTTGGAGGCGGGTGCCGCAGCGTTGCCCGTGGTGACGACGCCGGTGGGGGCGATTCCCTCGGTCATCGACGAGCGTAGCGGCTATCTGGCCTCACATGAGCGGTTCGCACAACGGATGGAGGAGGTGCTGATCGATTACCAAAAGGCATGCGAAAAGGGGCGATGTTTGCGTGAAATCGTTTCGGAGCGTTTTTCGATCGGTGCGATGGCCAAAGCCCACGAAACGCTCTATCGGCGTCTGGCGGAGGGCGGCTGATGTGTGGAATCGTCGGTTTCGTGGATTTCGAGAAAAGAGGAAGCGAGGCGGTTTTGCGCCGGATGACCGACCGGCTTTTGCATAGGGGACCGGATGACGGGGGTGTATTTTTTGAGGAGTTGGAAAACGTTCGGGTGGGATTGGGGCATCGCAGACTCTCCATTTTGGATCTCTCTTCGCATGGCCATCAACCGATGGAATTCGAAGGAATCCGGATCGTCTACAACGGCGAAGTCTACAACTTCAAGGAGATCAGAAAGAGCCTGGAGAAGGAGGGATACAGCTTCGATTCGGATTCTGATACCGAAGTGATCCTCAAATCCTACCACCGGTGGGGATTGGAGGCGCTGGAGCGTTTCAACGGTATGTTCGCCATCGCGATATACGATTCCAAAGAGGAATGTTGCTATCTTATTCGCGACCGATCGGGCATCAAGCCGCTGTATTGGTACCGAAAAGGGGGAACGATTCTGTTTGCGAGCGAACTCAAGAGTCTCCACTCATGGCCGGAGTTCGACAAAGAGATCGATCTTGATGCCATTGGCCTCTTTTTGCAGTATCAATATATCCCCGAACCCCACTCCGTATTCAGATATGCCAGAAAGCTCAAGGCGGGATACTACTGCAAAATCGATCTGAGTACGGGAGAAGCGGTTTGTGAAAAGTATTGGGATGTTATCGAACACTACAACCGTCCGCAGCTCGATCTGACGGAGTCGGAGGCGCTGGAGGAGACGGAGCGGCTGCTTAAGTCTGCTTTCGAGTATCGAATGGTCTCGGACGTGCCGGTGGGTATCTTTTTGAGCGGAGGGTACGACAGCTCGATCGTGACGGCGCTTTTGCAGCACGATCGGAGCGAAAAGCTCAAAACCTTCACGATAGGTTTTCGCGAAAAGGGATACGACGAATCTCCTCACGCTCGGAAAGTGGCGGAATATCTGGGGTGCGACCATACCGAATACTACTGCACCCAGAAAGAGGCGCTGGAGATACTTCCTTTGTTACCGGAGATCTACGACGAACCTTTCGCCGACAGTTCTGCCATCCCGACGATTCTGGTCAGCCGTCTGGCGAAAGAGCGCGTGAGCGTCTCTCTCAGTGCCGATGGCGGGGACGAACTCTTCGCGGGATACGACATCTATCCGCAGGCGTTGCGCTACTATCGTCTCTTTTCGAAAATTCCCCGCTTCTTTCATCCGTTGCTCTCAAAAACGATGCACCGTATCGATCCGTCGAAAATTCCGCTGCTGCATCGTACGTACAACTTCGAAACGCGTTTTGCCAAAGCGATGCAGATGCTCTCCTCTCCCTCCGCGATCGAAGCGTTGCGGGTGCGCAGAATCCAGTTTACGCAGAAGGAGACGGACGAAATCCTAAGACACTCCTACGCCCGTCCCGAAACCAACTTCGATCTTTCGAATTCGCTTCGTGAGGGTTTGGACGATATCGCCGGAATGTTGGCGATGGATTACAAGAACTACATGCTGGACGATATCTTGACCAAAGTCGACAGGGCGACGATGAGCGTTTCGCTGGAGGGGAGGGAACCGCTGCTTGATTACAGACTCATCGAATTTGCGGCCCGTTTGCCGACCGCTTTGAAATACAAAGAGGGAAAACAGAAATATCTGCTTCGAAAGATCGCGCACAAATATCTTCCAAAAGAGATCATGGAGCGTCCCAAGATGGGATTCGGGGTACCGATATACGAGTGGTTCAGGGACGAGTTGAGGGATTATTTTCTGCGTTATCTGGACCAAAAGAGGCTGGAGCGTGAGGCCATTTTCGACGCAAAGAGGGTGGTGGCGCTCAGGGACCGTTATCTAAGAGGGGAGGCGGTCAACGTGGAGAAACTCTGGTCGATTCTGATATTCGAAATGTGGTACGAGCGTTGGATGTGAATGAAAGGAGTCTCTATCGGGGATGGTGGGTGTCGTACCACCGCATAAAGAGATAGAGGTTCCAGAGACGATACTGCACGAAATCGTCTCCCGCTTCGAATCTTCGTTTTAGGGTGGTGACGAATTCGGGATCGAAAAAACCGGTGGACGCGATATTTTGCTCGTCGAGTCTTTCGTCGAGATCCTCTTTCAGAATACCCCGCATCCAGTCACCGAAAGGGATATTGAAACCACTTTTGGGGCGATCCAGCAACGTTTTGGGGAGATGACGGTGTGCGAGGGTTTTGAGCAGGTATTTTCTGGTTCCGTTTTTGAGTTTGATCGACGAAGGGGTGCTAGCGAGCAGTGCGATCAGTTTTTGCTCCAGATAGGGGGAGAGGGGTGTGATTCCGACATGATCTAGTGCTCCGAAGGTTTTCACGAGTTCTCCGTCGGCCATGGTCGTATGGAAATAGGTGCCGGTAACCTGATTGGCCGGTTCGCATTTTGTGTCGAAACGGATCAGGTCGAAGGCGTTTGCGAACGATCGGCTGTCCAGATGCAGCAGTGCATCCAACTCCTGCGGCAGAAACGTCATCTCCTTCTTTTTGATCATCTGGGGGATCGACTCGCTTTGCAAAAGCATCCTGAATTTGGCGTATCGATTGATCAAACCGTGTTTTTCGGCAAGCGAAGGCAGGCGGCATGGATCAAGAAGGTTCAAGAATCTACTTGCCCACCCCTTGTGTCGTATCTGGAGATTTCGAAAAAGACGCAACTGTTCCAGATTGTCCGCTGTAGCAAAGACTTCGTCTCCTCCGTCACCCACGAAAAGTGCGTCGATTCCGGCTTTTTTCGCTATTTTTGCCAGCATCAGTGTGGGTGTCGCTCCGAAATCGGCGAACGGCTCTTCGTAGACGGTGGCGAGTGAGGGTACGATCTTTTGCGCCTCTTTTTTGCCAAAAAGATGGATATGGTGTCTGATCCCCAGATGCTCGGCGATTTTCGCGGCGTATCGAGATTCGTCGTATTCTTTTTCTTCGAAGCCGATCGTAAACGCCTCCAGATTTCGGCCCAGATGGCGAAAGAGCAAAGAGGCGACCAGTGAACTGTCGTAGCCTCCGCTTAACATGACGCCCGCCGTTGCTTCGCAACTCTCCAGCATCCTCAAGATACTTTTGTCCAAAAGGGTTTCGATTTGCGCCAACAACTCCTCTTCGGAAGTGATGGATTCGGTTTTGGTATAGAGGCTATTTAGATCCCAGTAGGATACCTCTTCGCACTTTCGGGTGCTAAAATCGTAGACGATCGCACATCCTTGTCTGATTTTGTAGGTTTTTTCGTAAATGGTGTAGGGGGCGAGGATAAAACCGTACCGAAGATAGTGCAACAACCCGGTCGTATCTATACCGCCATAGAAATCAGGATATTCCTTCAAAGCCGTGAGTGAACCGCTTGCGAGTATTCCCTTTCTGCCAAGATGGTAGTAAAAAGGTCTTTTCCCCGCAAAATCCCGAGTCAGATAGAGCTTGCCGCGTCTTCTATCCAGTACCCAGATCGTATAATCCCCTTCGATTTTGCCAAAAAGTGCGGTTTGGAATCTTTCAAACCCATCCAGCAAGATCGCTTCCGGATCGTTTTTTTTCGTGCCAATTTCGCTTTTTAGTCTCTTTAGATTTCTGATCGTACCCTCGAATCGAAGAGAAAGAGGGAGATTTTTTTCACCAAGGCAGCTATCGGTAAAATGGTATACTTCTCTCTTTTTCATGTTTGCCCGTTTTACAAAATCTTTTGTCGTTGTGATACATATCGGTCATCGCGACACTTTATTGAATTTTCGGCTGTCCGATATTACGGTTATGACCGGATCACAAGAAAACCGAAATCGTATTTTCATCAAATGGTTGCTCAAAAGAGGGATTTTTCTCAAAAAGGAGTGGAACCAATTAAAAGAGAGACTGCTGCTGCAGCCGTGTTCTCGTTTTTTGCTGCATCCCTGGCATGGAGGAAAGACCCCATACGAAGCGATCCTTTTTTACAATTTTTTCGGGCGTGTACTGCTTGGGATGCGACTTTTGGCGGAGTTGTTCAAAAAAGAGGAGGAGAGGGAGATTTTGATGGAATCGTTCGACGATCCCCGGACGATAGCCAAACGGATGACTTACAAAAAGGGAGCCTATCGAAGTGTGTGGCCTAGATCTCCCTTTTTGGTTCGCCAAGTTCCCAAGATAGCAGATGGTTGGTGGAAAAAGCTTTCTATCTCCTACAAGATCGCCAAAAAAGAGGAGGGGTGTCTGGAGAAAAACGACGAATGGGAGCGAATCGCAGCGCTGATGCGTCGCCATTTTCTGGACGACAAAGGTAACGTGATCGCGCAAAAATTGATAAATTTCCGCCACGATCCAAAACTTTACAGCCGGATGTTCAACGATCAGTTTCGGTATGTCGATCCAGCCGCAGGGTATCTGAAAAACTACCTGGAAGCGATCGATCTGATACTCGCCTACCACCGTCTTGCGGCCGTCGTCGATCCTCTGTTGCTCGCTTCCCTCGCCGAAAGCGTTGCCGGAAATCCTCTTTGCATACACTATCGCGGGGTACGCCTGAGCGAAAAGCTGCTCTATCACGGCTTCGTGTGCGACGATATACAAAAACAAATACCGCCTCCATCCGGAGGGAAGCGTGAAGTGATCGTCGATATCGGAGCCGGATACGGCGGGCTCGATCGATTGGTGAAGCTTTATCGGCAACGAAGTTGTATCATTCTCGTGGATTTCGCCGAAACGTTGATTTTGAGCGGATATTATCTGTGCCACAGTTTTCCGAACGCGCGTATCGCTCTTATGGAGGATTTGCTTGAGCGAAAAGAGTGGGAGAGAATCTATGAGGAGTACGATTTTGTCCTGATGGTGCCCGAGTGGCTCGGGCGCCTCCCGGACGGCTCCGTGGATCTTGTAGTCAATACCGCTTCGATGGGGTTTATGGCGGCTGAATGGATCGGTTTTTATCTTGGCGAGATCGACAGAATCGTCAGGGAAGGAGGCTATTTCTATTCGCTTAACAAAGTCGGCGACGATCGCTGGGGAATCGGCCTTTTCGGGTGGGAGTTTCGTGGCGGATGGCTGGTGCGCTCTTTGCGTTACGGGAACCGCTTCGACTATCCGCAGTGGGTAGGGCAGAAAATCTCGCCGAGACTCGATATGGAAGGAGAAACATGAAAGAGCGTACACACACCAATGCCGATATGTCGCATCAGAATACCATCGCCTACAAAGTGATGCAGCTGTTCGAATCGATAAAAATATTCGGTTTCAAAAAAAGCTTGGAAAAGATCGCCAGACGCCTCTATTATCGTTACAAAGGGGTCGATTTCGAGACGGAAAATATCTTCGCGCTGACACGCAGGGGCGCGTATATCGATCATGGGACCGCTCTTGTCTCCACATCGCACGATTTTTTTCGGCAGGTGATGGGGGATTTGGAGTCGGTTTTGGAAGCGCCGCTTTCCAAGAGGCTATTTCTCGATTACGGAAGCGGGAAGGGGGGTGCGATCATCCAGGCCAGAGAATACGGCTTTGATGAGGCGATCGGTGTCGAATTCGCTAAAGAACTGCATGAAATCGCACTCGAGAATATCGACCGACTGGGGTTGGATCATGTCCGCTCGATCTGGGCCGATGCGACCGAATACGACCCTCCCGCCGAAACGTCGCTCATCTACCTCTTCAACCCGTTCGATGCGGTCGTGATGGAGCGGGTCGCGGAGCGGATCGAAAAGGCGAAAGAGAGGTTCGAATCGACGCTCTATCTCGTTTACGGAAATCCTTCATGCGAAGAGGTACTCGATAGAAGATTCGAGCGCTTCCATTCGGTTTCCTATCCTACCGGAGCGCGGGTCTTTTTCTATCGCGTATGAGTGCGCAGGCCATCGAGCCTGCGAGAGATTTCACCCATTGTCAGGGATTCGAATCCATATCTTTTCTTGAGTGATTGAAAGGTTTCGAGAATCTCGTCCAGACAGGCGAGATGCTGCTCGGTATGGAGACCGAAATTGTGGGGATGCCACCAGAGATGGAAAAGACGTCCCCGCTGAGCCGCCTCATGCATACCCGCTTTGATCCGTGCGATTTTCAGAGGATCCAGCGGAGCGAGAAAGGGATTGTATGGACGCAGAAAACGGCTGGCAGGGATATTGTAGGGGTGGGTACGGGCGATTTTTTCGAGGTCGTAGGTGTGGTGTCCCGATAGATTGATGTAGCTGTCAAGTATCCTTCCCAGACGTCGTATGGGTGATTTTTTACGCCTTTCGTCGAGCGCTTCATAGAGCCATCCCTTTTCGTTGCCACGATAGGCGGTAAATCCCGCTGTTCGAATCAGATCGAGATACTCCTCGTTATATTGGTTTCTTGGAAAAACGAGTGAAACGAGTTGGGATCCATACGATTGGGCGATCCGTTTGGCCGCTTTCAGATCTGCCAGGAAAGAGGCCGCATTCTGCCCCTTTTCGAGGCAGTAGTAGTGGCTGAAAGTGTGTGAGGCGATCTCTTGATGGGGAGTATGGCGTATCTTCTCTATCAAGTCGGGTGCGAAGTGGAAGCGGGGTGTAAGATCGTTTTCTTTCGCATAGGCATAGAGATCGATCTTTTTCTCTTCATAGGCAGGTAGAGGCGAAGGCAGATGTTCGAAAAGCTCGGTTTTGTTTTTGAAAAAGAGAAAGCCTACGATCGCCCAAGTTACATGTATCTCTCCTTTTGTGAAGCGAATCAGCATCTCCTTTATCGCCGAGGGAGTTCCTTCCAGGTTGTTTCGATATGCTTCGACCGATACGACATCGCGCATTCCCCAATAGAGTTCGAAATCGAGTGAAATCGTGAAAATCCCCCTTCGTCTCTTCCCCATAATGACTCCTTGTCGTGCAGTGTTGTCTCTAGATCGGACAATATCGGTATTAAGTGTAAACTTTTCGATAAAAAAAACGATTATATCGACAAGAGAAAACAAAGGATCGTAAGCGGATGACACCAGAGTGGGGAAGTGGGGAGATCTATGCATAGAAAGATCGTCATGGTTTGCAACACTTCATGGGGAATGGTGAAATTCCGCTATGGCTTGATCTCCCAGTTGCTAAGAGATGGTTTTCACCTGAGTATCCTCGCTCCGAAAGATTCGCAGAGCAAGGAGTTGGAGTCGATGGGGTGTGAATTCATCCCGATCGAGGTCGACAACAAAGGGACCTGCCTGGGCAACGATTTGAAGATGATGCGGGATCTGTATCGACACTATCGGCGGATCGCGCCCGATCTGATCATCCACTATACCATCAAACCGAATATTTACGGTACGCTCGCGGCGAAAATGGCCCGGATTCCTTCGATCGCCGTCATCACCGGTTTGGGGTACACCTTTATCAACCACAACATCGCTTCTGTCGCCGCCAAACGGCTCTATCGGCTTTCGCTTCGTTTTGCAAAGAGGGTTTGTTTCATCAACGAAGACGACAAAAACACTTTTTTACGTCACAATCTCGTCTCCAAAGAGAAGATCGAAATGCTTCCGGGTGAGGGGGTCAATACGGAAAAGTTCGCCCCGATAACGGTGAAAAGAGAACATAACCGGTTCGTGTTCGTTCTGATAGCGCGACTGTTGTGGGATAAGGGTGTTGGAGAGTATGTCGAAGCGGCGAGGATTCTGAAGCGTAACTATTCGAACGTCGATTTCGATTTGGTTGGATTTCTGGATGCGAAAAACCCCCATGCGATCGGTGAGGAGGAGGTGAAACGGTGGGTGGATGAGGGGGTGATCAACTTCAGAGGGCCCGTACAGGATGTCCGGCCGGTGATCGCATCGTCCGATTGTGTGGTGCTTCCCTCTTACAGGGAGGGTATCAGCATGATTTTGATGGAGAGCGCTTCGATGCAAAAACCGATCATCGCGACGAACGTTCCCGGATGCAGAGATATCGTATCGCATACCGAGACAGGTTTTCTAGTACCACCCAAAGATGCCAAGGCGCTGGCAAGAGCGATGGAGAAGCTATTGCATATGCCCGATTCGAAGCGGATTCAGATGGGCCGATCTGCCAGAGAACACATTTTGAGGGAATTTGATGAAAGAATCGTGATCCATCGCTACAAAACGATGATCGCATCACTGCTTCTGGATGTGGGTGCACAGTTCAGACTCAAAAAAAACGGATAATATCCGATATTTTCGCATAGAGTACCCAATAAGA
>VAPK010683756.1_pt1 | contig 11043 bp, 10 predicted proteins | sample 3395031 | NCBI WGS metagenome assembly VAPK01 (sample SAMN08290443, study PRJNA428436) | hydrothermal vent metagenome | isolation source: Deep-sea hydrothermal vent chimney 1 | place: Pacific Ocean: Juan De Fuca Ridge
AGAGAAGAACAGTCTGTTGCCACCACTGGCAAGCCGCAGGCCATTGCCTCCGCAGCCGCTAACCCGAATCCCTCCCGTACCGTCGGAAAGAGCAGTATGTCGGCTGTCTGGTATATTTGAGGCATTTGCGAATAGGGGATAGTTCCGATATTACGCATGTTCGGAGAGGGCGGCAAGTGATTGCCGGTCCGCAAACCACTTGTGTACAGTATTTCGATGTTGCTGTCGAGCCGTCGGGCAATCAATGGAAGCAGATCGGCGCCTTTTCTTCGTGTAAGATTGCCGCTGAACAATACCTTGATTTTTTTCTTGCTTTTTTTCTTTACCGGGTGAAATAAGTCGGTATCAACACCATTGTATATAACTTTAATATTTTCTGTAAAACCCAGGTCTTTTTTGACCAGTTGTGCAGTAAATTTACTTACACTGGTGACTATATGCGCTCTGGCAAGGGCTTTTTTTGTGAAAAATCTCAGATCCGTCTTGTAATGGACGCGTTGCGCTGGGGAGCTGCAATCATCCATAAAGGAATCAAGCACATAATTGTGGAAGGTGATGATGAGAGGTGTTCTTTTTTTGCTGAAAAACCAGGCATAATCAGGAGTTGTATGGATAAGGGTAGCTCCGTTTCTGCATAAGAAGGGCAGGGCAGGCGGGACAAGTGTCCAGTAGGGATTATATTCACAGATTCGGTAGCCCGGGATCTGCTCAGCCAGGAGTTTATGAATAACAAAGGCCCCGTTTCCCCTGGCCATGGGGCTGGATATATTCAACAACATTCCTGATTGTGTTTATGGGGTAAATTTTCAGATAGCAGAGAGGCGAGTTGTTCTGCGCCGTTTTTTCTCGTAAATTTATTGCTGATGCTCTTTTGCCCGGCCTCTTTTTGCGACAATAATTTTTGTATGCTCTTTTTTATGCTCATTCTGCTATGGGGAGATTGTGAAATAATAATATTTGGGATGCCTGAGAATTCCCTGGCAATGATTGATTCTTGTGGAACCAGGCACAGTATGGGCTTCCCCAAAGCCATGTAGTCAAATATTTTCGTTCCCATTCCGTTTTTTAGACCATTAGAGAGAAGGCAGTAATCGCTGCCGGCGATGAACTGAAGGACCTGATCATACGGTTGATATCCCATAACAACAACCTGATCACTGACGTCCAGTTCTCTGGCCAGCGATTTGATTAGCTCGCCTTCGTTTCCTATGTAAAGGAAAGTAATATCGGGTAATTCTTTAAGTGTTTCCAGGAAATACCTGACAGCGTCTGGCGTGTATATGTGGAATTTCCCGGCAAGAATAATCGTTTTTTTATCCGTAACCGAAACCGGATTTATATCAAGGAAATCATCTCGGTCATAGCCATTGAATATTGTGTGATATTTTTCCAGTAACTCCGGGATCAATGCAGAGTATTCTTCCAGTAGTACTGAGGTGGCAAATGTAGCAAAAGATGCGTACTGGAGAGATAGCTTTTCAATTTTATAAAACAAAAAATTTTTTAATCTCGTCCGTTTTGATATGTCTGTGGCCTGCTGACCGTCAAATCCGAAATTGTAACTCCAGGAATCTCTGAAATCGAGAGATGTCGGGATCTTTAAAAATGCGGAAATGATGGGAGTCAAGAGAAACGGATGAAAAGGACTGCCAATCATATGTACTGCATCAAGGTATTTTCTGTTTTTCAGGATAAAAAACAAGAGATACAGAGGATAAATGAGCGAGGCAAAAGTTTTGGCTGCAGGGACTGGAAGGTAAGGTAACCTGTACTGCCTGATGCATTCCAGTTTTTTGGGAACGGTGGATGTTATTTTATCTCCATAATAGTGTTTGTTTACAGTTAATACCCAGGGTTCCCAACCGAATTCAGGGAGAAACTTGCAGAACTTGAATGCCCTTACCCCGGATATATCCGCATATGGTGGGAAGTAAAACGATGCAATCAGAACTCTTTTCATCAGGTTTTCCGCAAGAGAATGTCAATAATTTTTCCGGCTGAATTTCCGTCTCCGTAAAGATTACTGTGCCATGGCATCTGTTTGTCAGGTTGTGTTTGATATGTTGCAAGAATATTGGCAAGTTCCTCCGGTTCAATCAGTTGATTAGCACCTGTCTCAATAAGTTCAATCCATTCAGTTTCAGTTCTGCAGGTGAAGCAGGGGATCTGATGAAAGAAGGCCTCTTTCTGCACCCCGCCTGAGTCTGTAATAATAAGGGAAGCATTTTTTTCAAGCATGACCATGTCCAGGTAACCGACCGGTTCAATAACCTTTATTGACGGGGGGATGGACAGGTGAAACTTGTCGATGCATTTGGAGGTCCGCGGATGCAACGGGAAAACTATCGGCAGGGAGCTTTTGGAAAGAGCTTCCAGGATATTGCCAAGTCGCTTTTTGTTCTCCGTGTTTTCCTGACGATGAATGGTTGCCAGGCAATATTCTTTGGGAGCAAGACATAATTGATTTAAGATATCGCTCGCTGCTTCCGCCCGGTCAGCGTAAAAGAGTGCCGCATCATACATTATATCACCGACAAGATGGACACCATCTTCAGATATTCCCTCATGAAGAAGATTTGACATCGCGCTTTTTGTTGGGGCGAACAGCAAAGAGGAAAGATGATCTGTCAGAACTCTGTTGATTTCCTCAGGCATCCTCCTGTTATACGATCGGAGCCCAGCTTCAACGTGGATAACAGGTATGTGAAGTTTGGATGCGGCAAGCGCTCCTGCCAATGTCGAATCAGTATCGCCATAGACCAGGACATGATCGGGCTCGATGTCGAGAAGAACCGATTCAACTCTTTCGAGCATCCTCCCCGTATTCTGGCCTGGACTTCCTCCACCGATACCAAGGTTGTAGGCTGGCTCGGGGATGTCAAGTTCCTCGAAGAATACCGCAGACATGGAGTTGTCGTAATGTTGGCCGGTATGAACTATTATTTCCTGAATATTTTTTTGCTGTTTCAGGCAACGGCTGAGTGTTGCTGCTTTAATGAATTGAGGACGAGCCCCTATAATTGTTACAAGTTGCATGATGTACCTTAAATACAGTAGTTACCGGACGGTCATAATCAAATATTCGAGAACTACCGTCTGGTTGCCAGCATATTTTTTATTTTGATTATGTCCTGTTTCGTAATTAAAAGGGGGGATGTCAGGTGATTTCCTGAAATTTTACTATAAACAATTAATCGTAGCAGAAAGTTAAGAATATATGCTGCAGTAGTGGCCATGGCTGCACCAGCGAGGTTGAATTTTGGTATGAGAATGATATTCCCTGCAACATTTACCACGACTACTATTGCGGAAAAATACATGTTCAGCTCTGGTCTTCCCCTGGCTGCTATATCATTTGCCAGTACCCGAGATCCAGAACCAGAAACAATGCCAGGTAACAGCAGAAGTAGGGCAGTGATGGATCCTGTATACTCTTTGCCGAAAATTATAACCACCAATGGATATGCTAGCGTTCCTAAAAGCAGCGCCAAAAGCAGGGTAGTCGCGAGAACCATGCGACAGATAATAGGCGTAAGTTCTTTGCGGGATTCTTCGTTGGCAGAGAGTTCGGACAAACGAGGCAGGACGACTGTACTGACACTCTGCGACAGGAGCCATAATCGCTCGACAATCTGGACGGCAACGACATAGACACCTGCGGCGGCAGGATTTATGAACAGATTGACAAGAAATATATCCACCTTGTAGTTGATAAACGCCAGGATGTTACTGAGATGGGCTTTATAGCCATACGACAGCACTTGCCGAATATATCCTGTCATATGCTCCGTCTCTTCACTCCGACAGGCTTCTTTTCTGATGTACATCAGTCCGACACAGACCACCACGACAGAGCCGAACAGTTGGGCCGCAAGTATATATTCGACGCGAGGGTGGCAGAGCAATATCAGCGCCATGACAATCACCAGCGTAACCACGGGCTGAGTCAGCAAGATGAGGTTGAAAATCTTGAATTTCTGCAATCCTTGAAAGATGCTTGACAGAAAAGATTGAAATAGGGAAAAGGGGAAAATAGACAGCGCACTCCAGAGAATGACGTGGGAAAGGTCAGGAAACAATTTCTCGCTGAAAAAAAGTATGGTCAGTATCCCGATGCCAAGGCCAATCACAACGATAAGCAGGGCAAGGCGATTTACAGCATGTAGAACAGTAACCGTATCGACCTTGCCGGCAGCAAGGTAGTAGACATTGGCTGGACCGATGCCAATACTCAAAAATGTGGACAGCATGGTGGGCAGCAGCAGGGCGACAGCATATTGCCCGTAACCCTCGGAGCCAAGAGCACGGGCGACAAGGGCAGCCAAAACCAGTTGCAGCGCTCCGGCGGCCAACTGCCGCCCCAAGGTCAGGGCAGTATTGTGGGCAAGCTTCCCCAGGCCTAATCCCTGACCAGGTATCATTCCACCCCCGCTTTTCTGCTTGCCAATACTCCCTCGTAAATCTTCTTGAGTCGCGACGTGATTACGGATTCACTAAAACGATCCAGGCAGGAATGGCGAATTTCAGTAGCATTGTATGCGGCTATATCAGTGCGCAGGCACCGCATTGCCGTGCCAAGGGCCTGCGGATCGTCAACAGGAACAAGCAGGCCGTCGCAAGGTCGAACAATCGACTCAGGCCCTCCACATCGCGTGGCGACGACCGGTTTGCCCTGGGCCAAGGCTTCAACCAGGACAACACCGAAGGTTTCATAACGACTCGGAAGGACAAACGCATCGGTCCTGGCCATTTCCTGCGCCACTTCAGCCCGGCTCAGGGAGCCTAAAAAATGAATCCGTTCACCAACCCCGGAGGCACGCGCCAGTTCTTCCAGACGGTGCCGGTCGGGACCGTCGCCCCCAATGCGTAAGGAAACCTGCGGATCATCCCTGAAATCAAGTTTGAAAGCGGCAATCAGGGTATCCATCCCCTTATTAGAGTTCAGCAGGGCTACAGAAAGAAAACTGAACCCTCTGTCGAATTTTTTGGAACGGCCGATACGAGTATCGATGAACAGCCTGTTGACGATGTTGGGTACGAACTCCCACCTGCCTGCTGCCTGGCCAAAAAAATTCTCCAGCAACCGGGCAAAAGATTCGCTCACCGCCAAAAGCCGGGATGCTCCAATCACCGCAGCCAGGGCCGCCCTTTCCGATGGATGGATGAGTTTCCTGGCATAAGAGGAGCTGTGCTCCGTAATAACATAGGGGATACCGGTGCGCTGGCCGATGGCGTGGGCAATAACTCCGCCATAAAGCACGGAGTGAGCGTGAAGAATATCCGGTCTGCCATGGCGGGCGACATATTCTGCGAACAAACGCATCCCCTGACGGAGCAACAATCTTCTGTTGACAGCGGGCAGGCAGGGAAAGCAGCGCATCCCGTGCCTGCGAAAGGTTGGCACTCCATTGTCATCCTCGATCCGTAATCCGTACGGGCCTGTGAAGATGGTTGGCCATTCCCGCAAAGAACGCTGCGAACAGACCATCACTCCGACCCGGCATTCGTTCCCCGCCAAGGCCAAGGCCTGTTCGCGAAAAAAGCTACCAGAAATATCAGTGGGGAAGGCCGGATACCATGAGGGGATGATCAGGATGTGCATTGATTGATAATTAATTAATATTGAAAGTTGCAAAAGCTTTCAAGTAAATTCTATTTAATAATAATTTTAAAATGATAGGTGCTGATATAGAAGTGTGCCAAGATGGATATCCTAAATAACCCGTCATAGAGTTAGCATTCGGTGAATGTTTTCTAAGCCATGTCCAATGTTCAGTAACCACCCTAGCTCTTTCTCCCATGACTTGCATTAACGAGACGTTTCCATAGTAATTATCAGGCTTTTTTTGGTAGCCATTTAAATATATGGCGTATTTAGGTAATTGCTGGCAAATATAGCAATTTATTATATATCGTTTACAAATTTTTACCCTTTTGAAAATATATCGAGGAGAATCAATGAAATCTGAAAAATAAATAACTTTATTATTGGAAAATAGCATTTTTTTATTAATATGTTGGGATTGATGTTTGACAACACAATTTAATCCGTTGATGAAAAATAAAGAATTAATCTTGTATGATTGATTATACACTTTCATAAACATATTATTATCAATAACCTGCTTTCTTACCCAAGTGTTCCTTAATACTTTTATATTTTCAATAATATTGTGGCACTCTCTTGGCATTGACACCTTCAAATTTTTCAAAATATTGTAACTGTGTGTTAATGACCAAATTCTAGTCATCCATTTTCGCTGATCTATTTTTTTTTCAGTATTAACTTCCGCAAACTGCAAAAATCGACTCTCTGTAAAATCAACTAAATAGCAACGCATTAAATTATTTTTTTTTTCTAAAGGAAGATCATTTATTTCAGACAAACAATTTTCTCCAAAAAATTTAACAAAATTTGTTGCATAAATCAAAAAGGGGATTTTGGAAGCAAGTTTCACAGGTATTACAACTGGACCATGAATGAAAATTTTTTCATTTATTTCTTTAGTGCTCAATAATTCAGACTCTTCTGGATCGTAATTGTCTTTTACTATTACAATAGGGTCTAAATCTGACAACCCAGGAGCTTTCACACTCCCCATTGTGTACAATGAAACTACATCCTTACATTTACTTATTTTATTTGCATAAATAGAAATCGCACGTTCATAATCACTTTTACTTATATGTACAGGAGGATTGGTAATTATCATAATTCATCCTTTAATTCATGGCACCCTTCAATGATTTTGCTGAAAACAAATTTTTGAAATTCTCTTTTCAAGAGTTTGTCTCTGTATATTGAGACTAAAGCTAAATCAAGCTTACTAATATTCACAATGGACATTTTCCTTATTTCTCCTCTTACTATACCAAGCCATTTAGGTGGCATTGGCCAAGAATCTCTCATTTTTGATGCGGCATAAATAGCATCAGACATTTTCAACAAATTACTTTGCTGTATTTTTTTTAAAGCCTCACGCTTGGTTATCAATAATCCATTTTGTTGATAATAATAAACTGGCAACATGAAAAAATTACTAATATACCGCTTTATAGCATATGGTGTATAACCGAATTTAAAAAAATATTTTTGTGATTCGCAAAGTTTTTGTATGGTTAATTTTAAATTTATTCTATTTGTGTTTTTAATTGTTGTTTCTGTTGTTCTTAAACATATTGTTTTGCTAAAGAGTGACCATGATTTTTCATATGCGCACACTGGAATGATAGATTCGTTATAATTATTTATCAGTTCATTCCAGAGAAAAAAAAATCCGTGATGTTGCAATGGGTCGATTCTATATACTAGTGGTAACATTTCGTTTTTTATCCATAAGGAGAATAGTCGCTTTTTGTCATCATCAATAAATATTTTTTCATTTAATAAAATTGTTAATTCTATATCGCTATAAAAAGTATATGTATCGTCACCGTAACTACCATGAATGATAGTATCAAAAATTAATTTATTTTTTATTGCTCTTTCTGTTGTTTTTTTTAATCTACTGTAAAACCAAAGTTTTCTTTGTGTTATATTGTCTAATTGGCTTAGAAAAATTTTTTTATTATGGTAGGCGTAGTAGTTTGTGTTGTTTAAGGAATATTGACGCAATGGGATATTGTTGATGAGAGAAGAACAAATTTCATTATAAAATTTAACACTATAGTAATCTTTCATTTTAAAATATCTCTTTCCAGAAATGTTTTTTCGTTCACGCTCAGCTAGACGATGAAAATTTTAGGGTACATCGGCTTGATTCTCGAGAAAAATTTCATGAGGATGGCTTTATACATCTGGTAAAAAAACCGTTTTTATGGACAGGCGCTAACAATCTCGTAACCAGTCGCTGAGGAGAAATCCTTCCATTTTCCACAATACGCTGAATCATGAATATGTTATTTTTCATATATCCATGCATGAGCAGGCTGAGAAGAGAGTCCTCTCAGAAGTTGCCACCACCCACCGAAAAATCACCTGTCCTGTGGTCAAGATGGGCAAAAGAGGTCTGTATTGCAGGGGCTTGGGATAGTCACCATGCTGGGGGGTGGAGGGCTCTTTCAGCTTCTCCTGTATCTTCCTCCGTTGCTCCGTGTTTTGCGCAAGAATTGAATACTGGGCCCAGGCGGATTCCAGCCCGTCCGGGACATGGGGCGGAGTGAGAGCCGGGGCGTTATCCGAGAGCATTTTGGTATAATTTTCGGCAAGGCGGCGTTTTGCCTCCAGTTCCTCCGGGAAGATATCGAGCTTGGCCGGCAGGATTGTCGCCTGCATGGTATGGATGGGCGGATCGTTCTTTTTGACCGCCTCGATGGCCAGTCCCAACTTTTCCGGGTCGATATTGAAGGTTCGCGGATCGATATCGACAAAAACCGAGGTGGCACCAAGAGTCTGTATAATCTCGGACGTGGCGATGAATGTGAACGGGGTGGTCACCGCATCTCCGGGGCCGATCTCCCAGGCCATGAGGGCCAACAGTAGGGCATCGGTGCCGGAGGAGACACCGATGCCCTGCCCGGCACCAGTGTATTCGCACAGCCTTTCTTCCAGTTCCCTGACTTCCGGGCTGAGAACGTATCGGCCATGCTTCAGGACCGCAAAGATATTCCTTTCAATTCCGGGCCGGATTGCATCCTGTTGGGCCTTGAGATCTATGAAGGCAACAGGCTGGTCGCCGGTTTCCTGATTGATCCACTCCCGTGCCTCAGTCGGTGCAGCGGTTGCTATGAGGCCGAGGGTGTCGAAGGTCTTGTCACAAGGGTAACGAGTTTTTTTCGCCATTGGTAACGCCAGTGGCAAGGGCTATTTGTGCGTCTTCGAGGTCTTGATCCTCTTGTACAGCGAGGTGCTGTTCAAAACCGAAACAGCTGAGCAGGGAGACATCTTCCAGCAAAACAAAACCAGTTGTCTGGATATCTCTTTTGCTTCTTTTTTGGGGGCGCCTTCCCTTGTCAGGTCTCCGGCTAGAACGTAAACGGCTGTTCCGATACCGGAAGAAGGAAACCAAACTTTCACCGTCAGCTCGCTCGCCACAGCGTTCCAGCATGTGGTCTATAACCTGATAGTTGCAACGCTTCAATATGTCCAGCACTATGTTAATATCGAGTATCAGGTGTTTCATGCCCCGTATTTTTTTTCAAGGAGTCTATGCCAGACAGCTTTATCTTCTTCCGGTGTGACTGCCGGGCGAGAATGTGCATATCTGCCGAGAATGGGATCTGTCCTTTCCTGCAGTTTTTTTGTCCAATTCCTGTTCAGTTTCCAGCCGTTCATCGGGTATGATAATTTGCAGGCTTGTCGCATTGTTTTTCAGCTTCAACGGAATCAGTGGTTTGATTACCACGTTTTCATAAATAGCGTCTATCCACATAATCTCAGGCTCCCGTCTTCAAGTTTGTACCTGTCTCCTGTATGGGGGCATTCATATTCTCCGTTTCCCTCAAGGGGCAGAGGGATCTGCTCACCATACCTGCTCATCCAGCCGATCTGGCTGGATGGATTGCCGACTATTAGGGCAAAATCGGGCACGTCCCTGTTGACTACCGTGCCAGCCCCGATAAAGGCATATTCTCCTATGGTGATCCCGCAGACAACTGTGCAGTTGGCGCCAAGAGTGGCTCCCTGTTTTACCAAGGTCTTTCGGTATTCCGTTTTGCGGGGAAACTCGCAGCGTGGGTTGTACACATTGGTGAAGGCCATGCTCGGCCCGCAAAAGACGTTGTCTTCAAGGGTTACTCCTTCATAAACGGAAACATTGTTTTGAATTTTACAGCCATTGCCTATAACCACATTCGGCCCGATAACCACGTTCTGGCCGATCCTGCATTGCCGGCCGATTTCCGAGCCTGACAGAATGTGTGAAAAATGCCAGATCCTGGTGTCGGATCCTATGCTGACTCTCTGATCAATGATGGCGCTTTCATGGGTCTGGTAGTCGCGGGCAGTTGTCTGTTTTTCAGGTACCAGGCGTTGTCGTTCCTGTTCCAGCGATTTCTGGCAGGTATTGAGAACCGTCAGGACTTTCAGCCCCTCCATGGCATCTGTGCGGGGAGGGTGACGGTTCTGAATACACTTGAGAAAATGGTCACATTCATTGCGCAATGGTTCCTGCTCTTCCAGCATGACTGACTTGGCCTCGGCTCTGTTTGCCACGGGAATATTATCGTTCCATTCCACGGAATGCGGATACAGGACGAGTTTTTCCGGCCAGGGCAGGGTATCGTCAAAGACTGCCATTTGCCTGTCTCCAACGACAACGAGTTTCTGTTCCTTGAAAGGATGGAGCCAGGAGACAAAGATATGGGCTTTGATACCACTTGGAAAAGTCAGCAGGGTGACGGTGGTATCTGCAATTTTTTGATGAAGCAGGTTGGACCCCTGCGCCCGGATTGATTCCGGCATTTCGCCCAGTAAACCAAGGATCACCGAGATGTCATGGGGGGCAAAAGACCAGAGAACATTCTCCTCTCTCCGGAGTTTGCCAAGATTCAGACGGTTTGAATAGATGTATTGGATTTTTCCTAACTTCCCTTGGTGAATAAGTTTTTTCAATTCAAGAACAGCAGTATGATACCATAACAGGTGCCCCACCATAAGAATCCGGTCGTGTTTCCCGGCTAGTGTATTCAGAGCAATGCCTTCCCGTTCGGATAAACACAGGGGCTTTTCCACATATACATCCTTGCCGGCGGCAAGACTCTCACGGGCAAGAGCAAAATGGGTTTCCGCAGGTGTGGCTATGACCACGCCGGAAATTTTATCGTCAGCGAGTATATCCGCAAACGAGGTTGTCCCGCTAACACCGGAATATTCCTTCTGGAATTGCTCGACTGCCGAGGGATCCACATCACAAATCGACCGAAGCGCTCCAAGGCTGTGAAAGTTGCGGACCAGGTTTTTACCCCAGTATCCTGTGCCTATAACTGCGATATTTTTAGGATATTTTCCCATTTTTATTTTTCCTGGATACTGTAATTCCGGTTGATTTATTTCAGGCCGCAAATCTTCTTTTCAGACAGTATTTTCATGACCTTTTGTTTCCT
>VAPK010092615.1_pt1 | contig 11040 bp, 3 predicted proteins | sample 3395031 | NCBI WGS metagenome assembly VAPK01 (sample SAMN08290443, study PRJNA428436) | hydrothermal vent metagenome | isolation source: Deep-sea hydrothermal vent chimney 1 | place: Pacific Ocean: Juan De Fuca Ridge
AATAAAGGCAGTTCAAAACCTGATTTTGAAAAACTAAACGATATATTAATATCGCGTGAAAATGTTTCAGTAATTTTCCGAGTTGAAATTCCAAGGTCATAACCTGTTTTTGAATTAAATTTAAGCGAGCCTGTTAAATCTCCTCCCCAAAAAGAATCAAATGTTAAATTCATTCCTAACAGTGGCGTAAAACCATAACTAATTTTTTGTGATTGCGTTTCCTGATTTCCGTCCGGTGTAATTTTCCAGCCTTCAAAATAGCTCGAAGTATAGCTGTGATTTAATGAAATCCTTTTTGCCAGTCCTTTAAGTAACTTTATCTTCTCCAATCCGGTCCAAGAAACTGACCAATTAGGACGAGGAATATACTGCACAATTTTTGACAATACCGGTACTTTAGACAATAGTGGAATAGATTCCATCCCATCTCGAAACGCCAATGTTAAACTGGCATTTCTATCCACTGCATTCCTATCATACAATTCATTAACCTTATCAATTCCCGAGCTTACAAATGGAAGAAAGAACACTTTTGGCAAAGAAAGAAAAGATCTGTCAATACTTCCGGTTGAAGTAATATTATTAACAAATACATTTCCTTGTTCGTCAGTGGTAAGAGATGTAGTTTGGTTTCTTCCCCAATTTACTTTCCAGCTTAAATCCAGTTTTGCACCTTCCCACAGTGGACGTGATGTTTTAAAATCCAAACCGTTTGATTTTTTAAAATTATCGGAAAGCACACCGTTTGGCGCCCGCGCACCGAGATCATTTGAAAGTCCAAACTGAAACGCCCGTGAAGGTCCGTTTTCAAAATTATTTGAAAAGCCCCAAAAAGATTTGAATCCGGTTCCTGAACTCGCTAATCCTGACCCCGATTTTGAATTTGATTGCCGATAGTTAACACTAATTCGTTCATAATCAAAAAATATCCATTTTGCAGTAGAAGCTAAAAAGTTTAGTCCTTTATTTATCAATGTAGGAGAATTATCCTCTTCTTTGGCAACCTCAGTTTTAACTTCTTTAGTTGTATCCTGAACAGTAGTTTTAGTTGATGGTTTGCTTACACTTTCTCTATTTCCACGCGCACCCCGTCTTCCCCTACCTGCTCCATTTCTTCTGCTACCTGATTTTTTAGTATTTCTTTTAGATGGAGTACTTTTAAAAAGCGGATCAAAAATTGATTTTAATCTTATTTGCATTCCCGCAGTTATTGTTGAAGAATTCCCTGCACTTCTTCCAAGACTTTCCTGTCTAAAATCCCTCTGCCACAAATATGAAGCCGTATATCCAAAATTAAGAGTAAAATATTTATCAAACCCAAAAATTGAAGGCAGCTTCGGTTGAGTTTTGATAGAAATATTTTGTGAATATTTATAATCATTTCCGAAAAAGGCACCTTTAAATATATCATGCCATATTTCAGATTCCGACCTTTCAAAATTATCCGCATCATTTAACAAATATGTAAGCGATGAAGAAATATCCATCTTATAATTTAGTCCGATATTGATTAACCCGTCTTTAGTTATCGCCCAATTAAAACCAAATGATCGTGCGGTAGTGAAATCACTGCTTATAGAAGGCTTGATATTTATTCCACGCGTTTGACTAAAATTTCTGTTACGCTTTGCTGTTGCATTTAAGGATAATGTTTGCGGAGTGTAATTAAACTTGGCATTTTTATAATCTTTAAATATTTTAAAGAATCCGCCAATAAGAGGAATATCAGCAAACTTAAAGAAATTAGCACTACTGAACTTAAGGTTGTAACGAGCACTAGCATTCCAAACCCAATTTTTTTGGCTAAGTGTTGTCGGGTTACGACTAAAACTTCTATTATAATTAAATGCAAGCGAAACGTTATTAACAATATCCTGAATGTACCAATGACGTGTAGGAATTTTTAGTTTGAAATTAGAAACCGACCACGATTCCGATGTATTTACTGTGTAAGTATCTTCAATTAACTGTCTTTCTGCTTGAGCAACGTCAACATTTTCCAATTTTTTCTGCTCTATAGATTGCCTTTGCCGCGTGGCAGCTTCTTTTACTAAAATATCTGTACCGGGAATATACAACGGCTTGGCTACAGATTCTGTCCTGGAATAAACTAAATTAAAATTACTGCCCTGCAAATTAAAAGGGAGTAATTTAAGTACATCTAATTTTACCGATAAACCCCAGTTCCTACTATCAACTCTGTTTCCAAATTGTTGATTTAATTTATGAAAATATGGATCTGTCTGACTCATGTTAACACTAATAGTTGCAAAATCTGCAAGTTTAAACGCTGCATTAGCACTGTAAGCCCAGCCTTTTGTATCATTTGCACCAAGAACGCGCAGCTCATTCAGCCAAACTTGACCGGATATTTTATCATCAAAAACATCAAAGCCGGATTTTTGCGGAGTATTAAAAATACCAAATTGCAAAAATGTAATTTTCGTTAATGTAGGTTTTCCCCTAATTCCATAAAAATGCCCCGGTTTCCCTTCCACAGGAACTTCAAACAAATCGGGTGTAGGAATTGAATCTAAATCACGAATTGATTTAATAGTCGTAAGTTTTGCAAAATCAATAAATATATTTTTCCATCCTCCACGTAATGGCTGTTTATATTCGTAATAGTTTAATGTATCGGTACCAAATCTAAAATAAATATCGGCGCTGTGATCATTTAACGATTCGTAATGAGAAACCGAACCGCGCGAAGAATCTTCATCTCCAAAAACAAAAAGTTTAAGTTCTTTGTAATTAAAAACATCCAAGGGACGAAACAAATATTTAACAACGTCTCTATGGTCTCCTTTTTCTAAGTCTTTAATTGTTAACTGCAAAGCCTGCTCGTTTTTTAACACAGTCTGAGTTGTTTGTGTTTTATCTCTTTCCTGAAAAACTCCCGGAGGACTCTTATAACTCGGGTTATCTTCGACACTTACTGTTGAAATTAGAAGCGTTGTATCAGATTCAGTTACTCTCGGCGGATCTAATATTTTTTGCCACTGATTACCTACAAGATTAAAATCATAAATTCTGGCATGAAACTCAGAGTTTAAATTTGAAACCCAAAGTCTTATTGATTCAACAACAGTAAAAGTCGGATTTCCTATTTCCTGTGTAAACTCTTTTAAAGGAATTTTATATTGGAACCAATGATTTTCCCCTCGTCCGCCAATAAATTTATTGGCTGCACTTGTATCTAATGGAATTTCATATCTGAAATAATTATTCACCCTATCAAGAGTAAAGTTTCTATTAAGGTCTTCACTATCCGGCACTCTTCCCAAATCAGAAAGTATTGCATTCCCCTGAGTACCATTAATTTCGACGTAATTATCCGGGTTAGTACCGGTACCAATCTTAAAATTATCATTACTCGGGTCAGGGAAAACATCAGTTATTCTACTTCTCTCTTCTCCATCTTCAATTCCGTCAATTCCGGTATCTTCACCTTGATCAAGTAAATCATTTTGATTTTTATCTTCAGTATCCAATTCTCCATTTGGGATAACATCCTCGCTAATTTCACCAATATCCAAATTGAACATTGCATCAGTTGGGGTACCCGGACTTAGTTGAATCCAAAATTCTATTGAAGTGATATTCTGCTCAACCAAGTTGTTAGCTGAAGTGGAGAGTCTTTTCATCATTCCACCCCAATTTTTTTGCGGTTCAGTTTCAAAATCGGTTGTAGGAACATAATTATAAGAACCACGCTCTGTGGGACGCACAATCATATCAAGAACTGTAATCTGCTGATTCTGCGTGGAAACGCTCTTTCTATCACCAAATATATCGGGAACCTTAACATCTGACGGCAGCACATTATACCAAAATGTTTTTGCTTTGTAAGACATTTGCGCCAACTTTGACAAATTCCCAATACCTACCATATCGTCAGGAACAGAAAGATCAGACCAATTTCCATAACTAATTCCCACAGGAATTATTTTTTTTGCACCTTCAAAATCATCAACATAAGCAATGCTTTGTCCGGCATCATCAGCAATTGTACTCTTCTTAGTATTTGGATCCGGACTCATGTAAGCAAATTCGCCTCTAACTGTTAATGAACTCATCTCGGAAGTAGAAAAGACTTTATCCAACCCTTTTGTAATAAATGGCAAATTCATCTGAGTTCCAAAATCCAAGCCCATAATTGTATTGTTTATCGGCTCTTCACCAATTCTTACTTTTTCACTTAACGTTTGCTGATTTAATGTTAAAAATGAAAATCCGAGATGTGTTTTTTTACTAAAATCATAAATACCTCTAAAACCAAACAGCGTTTTAGAAGCAAGCTGGAACAAATCATTTTTTTCGTAACTTATTTTTAAATTTGCTCCCGGTACAAGTGCTGCATCATTTATAATATTTACTTCGCCAATATTGTAATCAACTTGATAATCAACACCTTTCTTTAATTCTCTGCCATCCAATGTAACTCTCACTGAATTTTCAACCGCGTTAAATCCAATTTGAAATTTGGATGTTACCGATGCTGAATACTCTCCGGTCATAAGCCATTTATCTTTATCCCTATCCTGCTTTGCAAATGTTACTGTAGTATCATAAACCGCTTGATACCTTTTATCAGCATCAAGATTAGCAGGGTAACTATTACCAAACGGCTGTAGCTTAGGAAAAACAATTTCCCCGGTTGAAGACAAAATGGTACGCCCGGGGAAAAAGTCGAACTTACCGTCAGGTTGTGTACTAGTACCGCTTTCATCTGTTTTATCAAGTTCAAATGCTTGTAAAAATTTCACACCGTTCAACTCGGGAACAGGTTCTTGCCCATCAAGTGCATAATTTATATTGAATTTAAAACCTTCTTTCTTAATATCCCTGCCTCCAACAGGATAGAAATTACGCAGTTGCAATTTCCAGGCTGTAGTATAACTCGGCTGTAAGTTTGGCGGTTTTACTAATTTAAGGACAATTGTTTTACTCGTATCATTTTGAATATCTTTAATAAATTCACCGTAAAACAAATCATCTGTTTGGGATTGGCTATTTGGTCCTTCAATTCTATATGCAACGGCTATTGCATCCTGCTGCTGAATTTGATTAATAAATGTTATATAGCCGGTATGTTTTTCATAAATATAATCAACACCTGGAGTAAGAAGTAAAAATCTTCTATTGACCACACTCCGCCCATTTACCGTTTCGAGAAGTGTATCGCGTCTGGTATCGTAAAATGTATTGGGATCTTCCCCATCCTTTCTTGATCTCAAATCAATAAAAGCACTTCCTTTTCTTTCCTTCGGATTAAAAATACCTTGATAAGTTTTCCAAACTTCAATGTCCTTTATTTCATAAAAAGTTGCATTTTGATTTGGATTAAATGTTGGAAATCCATAGTACAAATAGAAAAAATTAAATGCGGAAGAAGTGTCAGCATAAACCGAATCAATAAAATAATGGTTAGTAGAATAATTATAAGCGTGAAGTTGAAAATCCTGATTAGCTGAACCACCGGTTACATTAACTTCCTGCACTTCACTCTTTTTTTGTGAAGCTAATGCTGTTAATGAAAATGGGCCCATTTGAAATCTTGCTTTAATTCCAAATAGGGCTTCACTGCCGCCAACCAACGGAGTTGTTTTTAACGATACATTTCCCGCTTCAATACTTTGAATAATTTCATCATCGTAGCCTGTGTATTTCAAACTCAATTGATTTTCATACTGAAATGTTCTTTCAGTATTCCAATCTGCATTGATAGCCAATTTATCACCAATTGTTCCGGTAACGCTTATTTGAACCTGTTGTTTAAAATCAGGTTCGTTTTTTGTGTTGCCAAGTGCCGATGCTGTAACTCCTTCGGTAGTTTCATTGCGCCAAGCACCGTGAATATCTACTGAACCATTAATATGAACACTTATTTTAGGTGGTCCGAAAATGCTTAAAAACGAAGTGCTCGGTAACGGGATCTCAATTGTTGTAATATCTGCCAATAAATCTTTTAGTTCGTACTTGCCGGATTTCAATTCGTACGCATAACCGGTATCTTCCCAAATATCCCGCCTTCCCCATTTCAACTTCATCTTTATGTATTGCTCAATGGGGATTTTCAATTCCGGCTTCATAACATTACCTGCAATTTGCTCTTTTATAATTACAAAATTACCGGTAGAATCCAACTCAACAATTCTTCTTGAATTTTGAGCTGAGGGATAAATAAAAAATGGTGTCGAATTGGGTTTGTGAAACTCAGTATTTGGCTTATCTTTAAATTCGTGTGTGAAATGCTGAAGCCTTGCTGTAGAATCGTGTGAAAGAGAATCCAGACGTAATGAATCAAGATTTATTTTTATATTTTTAATATTTTTTTCTTTCGCCAAAATTGAATCGAGAACAGCTTTTGACAAAGTTGAATCCGCCAAAAGTGAATCGGCTATATTATTCGTCAGTTTTGAAGAAGAAGAGTCAGTTAAACTATCGCTGTTTAGAAATGCAAAATCCGGTAAGCTTGTTATCTTATTGTTTAAATTAGAATATATTAAATTTGAAGCATCAGCAAATGAGTTTGGGTTAGCTGTATTAGCCTGACCATCCCATAAATTGATATAGCTATCATAATTGGATTTGTCGGGTGCAGAAAATCCATAAATAAAAATTAAAAAGATAACCACCGAAAGAAACAGGAATACCCTATTTCCTTCAAATAGAACTTTTTTCATAAAAGCTTTAATAAAAAAACCTGTAATAAATTAAACAAAGCGTATAAGTGTTTCTATAGTCCCTCAGATTATCTTTAATTTTAATATTAAAAAATATGCAAATTGAGTAATAAATTCAATTTATTGTTTAAAATCCTAAATAATTGACCAACAATTTTTTTCGACAAAAATCTAAATTAAATCATCCATGTGTGCAAATTCTTCAAAAGTATCCACAATTTCATTATTATGAACTACAACAGCACTGAGCTTATTTCCATAGGAAGCACCTGTATCAATATTGGCGCTGTTTGAATCTTCATTAAAGATAATTTTTTGATGTTTTGTATGTCCAAATATTTGTAATTTGCCGATATTCATTAATGGTTGTCGATTCCATAAAACACCCCAGTCACTTATTTTATCCGAATAAACATACTCTTCCAACAACTCTAAATCCACAGGAATATCCTTCGGTAAAATGTGATAATACTTTTCAGAAATTCCTGCGTGCGAAATAAAACAGTCGTCTAAATTGTAAAACAAAGGTTGACTTTTAATAAATTCAAGGTGTTTAAATATTGCGTCCTCGTGATTGCTATATGATTCCATAGTTGATTCGTTACCGTTAAAAATCCAAGAACGTGCAAAAATACTTTCAGGGTCTTTAAAAAAATGATAGAACATATAGTCGTGATTTCCGGGAGTAAATTTAATTTCAGAATTTTGAATAAAATGAATTACCTCATAGCCAAACTTCCCCCTATCAATTAAATCACCGACACAATAAACTTCAACAGCAGGATAAGAAGATTTTAGTTTTTCCAATAATGCTATAAATGTATAATAGCATCCGTGTATATCACCAATAACAGCAACCATAATTATTTTATATTATAAGTTTCAAAAGCAAATTTATTCAATTCATCTCTAAACTTCGGGTGCGAAATGTTAATTAGCGACTTAGCCCTTTCACGAACTGATTTCCCAAAAAGATTTACAACGCCGTATTCTGTTACAACATAGTGAACGTCTCCACGTGAAGTAACAACGCCGGCACCCGGTTTTAACATTGGAACAAGACGGCTGACCGAACCATCCTTTGAAGTAGAAGGCAAAGCAATAATTGGTTTACCGCCTTCCGAATGTGCAGCACCTCTAATAAAATCAACTTGTCCGCCAATGCCGCTGTAAAATCTAGTGCCGAAAGAATCGGAACAAACTTGTCCTGTTAAATCAATTTCAATTGCCGAATTTATTGCAACCATTTTATTATTTTTTGCAATCACAAAAGGATCATTCACATATTCCTGCGGATGAAATTCAATTATCGGATTATTATCAAGAAAATCATAGGACTTTTTAGTTCCAAGCACAAACCCTGCAATAATTTTTCCGGGATGCAATGTTTTTTCTTCACCGTTAATAATTCCCTCTTCAACGAGGTCAATAATCCCATCGGAAAACATCTCTGTGTGAACTCCCAAATTTTGTCTGTCATGCAGATAATTCATCACCGCATCAGGAATTGCACCGATTCCCATCTGTAAAGTTGCACCGTCTTCAATTAAGTTAGAAACATTTTTTCCTATACTGTCATAAATATTAAGCAAATCCTGACTGGCATTCGGGTCTATTTGCGGAAGTTCCATCAGAGATTCATCATGTTCAACTATATAATCAATTTTATTTACATGAATAAAACTGTTGCCCAAACCACGCGGCATATTTTCATTTACTTGTGCAATTATTATTTGTGCCTTTTCAGCCGGCGTTTTTATATTTCCAACATCAATGCCATAACTGCAAAAGCCGTGTTCGTCCGGAGGTGATACATGAATGAAAGCTGCATCGGGTTTAATAATTCCCTTCTTAAAAAGTAGTGTAACTTCCGAAAGAAAAATTGGGATAAACTCTGCACGCCCATCATTTATAGCCTGCCTGGTGTTGTGTCCGATAAAAAACGCTTTATGCTTAAAGTGCTTTTCCATTCCCGGTTGAACATACGGTAAATCACCGACTATGAGAATATGATAAATTTCCACATCTTCAAGTTGATCTTTTTTCCGCACAAGTGCTCTAATCAGTTCAAGCGGAGCAGCACAACCCGGCTGCACTACAATTTTATTCCCCGAACTAATTACTTCCATTGCTTCATCGGAAGTAACTAATTTTGATTTATATTTTGAAAACCAAACCGAATTATTCGGTGCTTTTATTTTAGATTCTGTTATCATTTTATATTCGTTATTAAAAACTTTTGATATTAAATTATTTTTTCCGTTTTAGTCTAATTAATTTGGTGAAAATATGTGTAACCGTTTAAACTCCATGTTAAAAATATTTGCTAATGCCTCATTTGTACATGAGCCTTGATGAAAACAAACCCCGCGGCACAAACCTTCATCACCAAGTAATGAATTAATTACTCCGTTATCGGCAATATCCATTAAATATTTAACCGAAGTATTTGTCAATCCGTAACTTGCAGTTCTTGAAACAAGTGCAGGCATATTCGGCACACAATAGTGAATCACATTATGCTTAACAAAAATGGGATTTGAAATTGTAGTCGGATAACTTGTTTCGATACAACCGCCCTGATCAATTGAAATATCAATTATTACGGAACCTTTTTTCATTGTTTTTACCATTTCTTCGGTAACTATGTGAGGAGATTTTATTCCGCTAACCTGAACCGCACCAATTAAAATATCCGCAAATTTTACACCTCTCGCAATTGTATACGGGTTTGCTGCAACAGTGGTAATATTTTTTCCAAGTATATTTTGAATTCGCCTAAGTTTGTAAACATCCTTATCCAAAACGATAACTTGTGCACCTCTGCCGATTGCAGCACGAGCAGCATTAAAGCCAACAACGCCCGCACCAAGTATAACAACAGCAGCCGGTGCAACTCCGGCAATTCCTCCGACCAATATCCCACGACCGTTTGGGATATCACTTTTTAAGTATTTTTCACCAATATGCAGAGCTATCTGACCCGCAATTTCGCTCATTGATTGAAGCACGGGCATTTGTTCGCTGTTTTCAATCAGCTCATAACTTATTGCCGTGATGTTCTTATTAAGTAGAGTTTTGATGATATTCTTTTTTCCAATTGCCAAATGAAGAAAAGAAAACAGAATTTGTTCTTCTGTTAAAAGTTCCGCTTCATCATCAGTTAAAGGTGTAATTTTTGCAAGTAATTCGGATCGCTGAAAAACTTCTTCCTGCGAATAGACTATATCAGCTCCAACACTGCGATATTCTTCATCGTGAAAATGACTTCCGTCGCCTGCACCGCTTTGAATATAAACACTGTGCCCGCCTCTAACAAGAGTATCAACACCCGCCGGTGCAAGTGCTACTCTTTTTTCTTCAAACAATGTTTCTTTTGGTATTCCAATTCTCATAAAGCATCTTTTAATTGATTTATTTAAGAAAAATAAATAGAAATTCTCCATTTTCCAAAATGGGCAAAACCATTTGATAATTCAGAACAAACTGTAAGTTTGAATATATGATATTACCAGTTAAATCCTTGTTTTTTGTAAAGAAATTTTACTAATACAAATATTGCAAGATTAACCCAAAATTAGAAATTAGCAAAACAGAATAATTATAATAATATTCTACCTTCTAAATTCTAAGTTGCACTTTAGTGCGTTAGGCAACATACAACACATTAAAATTTAAATATTCTGATACTTAAATATCAAATAAAATAATTTTCAAAATTCTATTTTTTACTTTGCCGTATTAAACTTTATAAATATATCACCAACCGGCCAGCGTGGTCTTAAATTAAGTGTATCAGGGAAAAACACAAATCTTTCAGAAGGCTCAAACGGCAGCATTTTACCGTAATTGTAAGTCCCGCTGCTGTCTTCATCAATAAAGCCCCAAAGAATATATTTACCCGGCAGAACTCTTTTGAAATCAAAATTGTTTGAACTGCCTTTAATATTAAGCGAATATTTTTTTGAATTTTTCGCTATTGGATTTAATTTGAGCACAATCGGATATTTTGAACTGTCCTTTACAATTTTACCGGAAACCCCGGAGAAATATAAATCGCTGATAGTCTTAAATTTATAAGTATAAATAGAATCTAATTTATTACCGGCAGCATCAATAATATTATTTAAGTCAATTTTTATAGAATAATTATTTTTGGGACGAAGAATAATTTTTGATATCACAGAAAACGAAGCGTCATCCCTTTTTAATAAACTGTAAGGAACCGAATTGTTTTTGCTGTCGCGAAGTGAAATTAATTTATCAAGACCGGCAATCTTAAAACCGTCATCAAAATTAAAAGTAATATTCACATCATTATAATCAGACTCATTTTTTTTAAAACTTGTTG
>VAPK010065571.1_pt1 | contig 11038 bp, 7 predicted proteins | sample 3395031 | NCBI WGS metagenome assembly VAPK01 (sample SAMN08290443, study PRJNA428436) | hydrothermal vent metagenome | isolation source: Deep-sea hydrothermal vent chimney 1 | place: Pacific Ocean: Juan De Fuca Ridge
AAAATCAGTCGAAAGCCGGATTCGGTCTTTGCCGAAATATTTTTTTATATACTCTTAACGTGTTGTTTTTTGTAATCTTAATTTTGACCCCGAATCGCTGGGGATTTCGTACTCCCGCTGATTGAATTAAACTCAGTAAAACAAGTGCTTTCGACCGTTCTCATATTAAAATTTTTATTGTATTAATCTTTTAGCCAAATTCGATTAAGAAAGCAGTACCGAATTTCTAATTATTATCAACTTTATTTTCTAATTACTTATTATATTTGCAATAATGTTAAAAACACTTCAAATAAAAGATTACGCACTGATTGAATCACTTTTTGTTACTTTCAAAAGCGGATTGAATATTATCACGGGTGAAACCGGAGCGGGTAAGTCTATTATCATTGATGCTCTCGGTTTAATTCTTGGTGAACGTGCTACTTCCGACTATATTCGTAAAGGAGCGAACCGAGCAATTGTTGAATGTATTTTTGATATACCCCAAAACAGTAAAATTGTTAGTCTTTTAACAAATAATGAAATTGATGATGACGATGAATTAATCATCCGTCGGGAAATTTCATTGAAAGGGAAAAGCAGAGCATTTGTTAACGACACGCCTGTTAGTGTTAATGTCTTAAAAACTCTCGGCAATTTACTCGTTGATCTTCATGGGCAGCACCAGCACCAATCACTGCTTTATCCTGAAAATCACATTAAAATTGTTGATGAATTTGCAGGCAATGAAACTCTTCTGAACAGTTTCACGGAAAAAATAAATGCGTTTCATAATTCGGTAAATAGTTTAAATAATCTCATTTCCCGTTCGTCCGAAATAAAGGAAAAGAAAGAGTTTTATGAATTTCAGATAAATGAAATTGATTCGGTTGCTCCGGTGAAAAATGAAGATGATCTTTTAAACAATGAATTAAAAATTCTCGAAAATTCCGAACTGCTGTTTTCTTCCACTTCGAAAATATTTGAAGAATTGTATGATAGTGAAGAGGCGTTGTACAATCGACTTGTGGCTGTAGAAAAGCAGTTGGAAAGCCTGGCAAAAATTGATAATACATTTGGAGAAAAGGCAAAAGAGTTCGGTGCTATATTAAGTTCAATTGATGATGTTTCGGAATTTGTTAGAAAATATAAAGACACGGTTAATGTTGAACCTTCACGTCTTGATGAAATAAGGGAGCGATTTGGGGCATTAAATTTACTGAAGAAAAAGTTCGGAGGAAGTATTACTTCTATTCTAGAACACCGTGAAAAAATTGGAAATGAGCTTGAAGGTATTGACAATTTGGATAATGATATTTTGTTATTACAACAAAATATTGAAATACACAGGACTGAACTTGCAAAAATTGCAAAAGCTATTTCGGAAAATAGATTAAAAATTATTGAAAAAATATCCGAGGAAACTGAAAAGCAATTATCAGAATTGGGGATTGCTGATTCTGATTTTCAAGTTAAGATTACAAAACAAGAGTTTACCGGAACCGGAAATGATTTTGTGATTGAAGATAAAAAAAAGCATCGACTTTTTTCGAATGGTACGGACATAGTTGAGTTTTTTATTTCAACAAATATCGGAGAAGATTTAAAACCGATTGCAAAAGTAGCATCGGGCGGGGAAATATCACGCATAATGCTCGCAATGAAAACAGTGCTTGCCCGCAAAGATAAATTGCCGCTTTTAATTTTTGATGAAATTGATACAGGTGTTAGTGGACGAATTGCAAGTAAAGTCGGCAAAGCTATGAAAACTCTTTCAAAGAATCATCAGATAATTGCTATAACTCATCTTCCACAAATTGCAAGATTTGCCAACAGTCATTTTATGGTTGAAAAGCTGCCCGTAGAAGGAAGAGTATTGAGCAATATCAGGCAATTGGGAAATGATGAAAAAATAGAAGAAATAGCTAAACTCATTAGTGGTGATACTGTAACTACAACTTCTTTGAAAAGTGCGAGAGAACTGCTTTCCCAAAAATGAAAATCATTTTAGTTTTATAAATTGTTTAATTATTAAGTTTACATATTGTCATACTAACAAAAATAACTAATTTGAAAGAAACTGCTATCTATATCCACATTCCGTTTTGTGACCACAAATGTATTTATTGTGATTTTTATTCTATTACCAAAATAAAAGATGTTGAAGATTATCTAATTTCATTAAAAAAAGAAATAGAACATTTTGCAAAAACTTATTCGGAAAATAGAATAATTTCATCAATCTTTTTCGGCGGCGGAACTCCTTCTTTTATGTCGCCACAATATATTGAATCAATAATCAATCAAATATCTAAAAATTTTAATTTAATGAATGATGCTGAAATAACTCTTGAAACTAATCCCGGAACAGTTGATAAAAAAAAGATTCGAGATTTTCTGAATGCAGGAATTAACAGATTCAGTATCGGCATACAATCGTTTGACGATGATGAATTAAAGTTTTTAACACGAATTCATAATTCAAATGAAGCCGTAAAAACAGTGTCGCACATTTATTCTGCGGGATGTGAAAACATAAGCATCGACTTAATTTTTAATCTCCCGAATCAAACCAAGAACACTTGGAGAAAAAATTTAAAAACAGCTTTGTCTTTGCCGATTAAACATATTTCAGCTTATAGTTTGATTCTTGAAAAAGGAACAATACTAAATAAAATGGTATTAGACGGAAAAGTGAAAATACAGGGTGAAAATTATGATGCCGATTTGTACGAAATGACAATCGATTTATTAACCGATGCAGATTTTGAACAATACGAAGTTTCTAATTTTGCAAAACCAGGTTTTGAATGTAAACACAATCAAGTTTACTGGAAGCACAAAGAATATTTTGGGTTCGGTACTTCGGCACATTCATTTAGTGGTAGCGAAAGATGGTGGAATTATTCAAGTCTTAGTATGTATATTCAAGCTGTTAGTAAAGGTGGTAACGCTGTAAGGAATTCGGAAAAATTATCCGGTAGCGAAATGTTGGAAGAAATGGTAATGCTCAATTTAAGAGGCAGCGGATTAAATAGAAACGAGTTAGAAGTTGAATACGGTTCTGACTTTTCTAATAAAAATATTTCTTATATTGCAAATTATATAAAAGAGGGCTATTTAACCGAGCAAAACAATATTTTACGTATGACAAAGAAAGGTTATTTGGTTTGTGATGAAATTATTGCAAATTTATTGGCAAATATTTGAGGAATTTATGAAAAAAATAAAACTTCACTGGCAAATTTTAATAGCTTTAGTATTAAGTATTTTATTTGGAATATTCTTACCTGAATATGTTACTTACACTTCTTGGATGGGAACACTTTTTTTAAATGGGCTGAAGATGGTAATAGTCCCATTGATTTTAAGTTCAATAGTTTCGGGTGTTGCAAACATTGGCGGGGCAAATAATTTCGGCAGACTCGGGTTAAAAACTTTAGGTTATTATGTATTAACAAGTTTGTTGGCAATTATTACCGGGCTTGTGTTTGTTAACATAATACGTCCGGGAGTTGGAATTGACTTAGGACTAACTCATTCAGTTAAAGGTTTGGCCTCGGCTCAAAATTCTTTTGGAAACACAATACAAAATATTATTCCCAGCAACATTTTTAGAGCATTTGCTAACAGTGAGATGCTTGGTGTAATTTTCTTTGCAATGATTCTTGGCTTTTTCATTACAAAAGTTGAAACTAAATATCAAACAATGCTCACGGATTTCTTCAATGCTTTTTTTGAAGTAATGATGAAAATCACGATGTTTATTATCAAATTTGCTCCACTCGGCATTTTCGGAATAGTTTCAAACATTGTAGCAAAGCAGGCAACTCAAGGCAATTTAGGCGTTGTGGTTTCAAGTTTGGGATTTTATATGCTGACGGTTGTACTTGCATTAGCAACACATGCTTTTATAACTTTACCGATTCTTGTAAAGTTTATCGGGAAATCGAGTCCGATTAAACATGCGCGAGGAATGGCACCTGCCTTGCTGACTGCATTTTCAACCGCATCCTCAAGTGCTACACTTCCGCTTACAATGGAAGCTGTTGAGCATAAAAGCGGTGTGTCGAATAAAATCACAAGTTTCGTTCTTCCGCTCGGTGCAACAGTAAATATGGATGGGACAGCTCTTTACGAACTTGTTGCCGCAATATTTATTGCTCAGGCTTACGGACTTGATATTCCTTTGGTTCAGCAATTTGTTATGGTCTTTGCCGCATTGCTTGCTTCAATTGGTGCAGCGGGAATTCCAATGGCGGGTTTAGTGATGATAACCGTAGTGCTTTCTGTTGTGGGCTTGCCTCTTGAAGGAGTAGGTCTAATTTTGGCAGTTGATCAAATACTTGATATGATGCGTACAACCGTGAATGTTTGGAGTGATTCTTCTTGTGCTGTTATTATTGCAAAATCGGAAGGTGAAATATTAAATGTATAAAATATATAAAATATAATATTTAACAAATAAAGGGATATTAAAATGGAAAAGAAAAACTCAAGAGTTATAGAAGCGATAGTTTTATCAGCCGGTATTATAATATCTGTAATTATATTTTCAATTGTGTGGAAATCCGCAAGAACTGCCGATCAAACTATCACCGTTACAGGTTCGGCAAAAATGCAGATAACTGCAGATTACGCGTTACTGACAGGTACATTATCCTCACAAAATTATCAGGCTAAAGCCGCATTCCAAAATTTAAAAAACGAAATGCCGAAAGTGGTGAAATTTCTTAAAAAATATGGTTTTAAGAAAAAGGATATTAAGTATTTTACAATTAATAGTTATCCTATTATGAAAATGAATGATAAAGGATATAGTACTCAACAAGTACAGGCGTACAATTACAATCAGAGAATTCAAATTGAATCTTCGGATGTGAATAAAATCAAAGAAATTTCTCTTGCCATAAGCTCACTTGTTGAAGACGGAATTAATTTTAACGTTGACCCGCCTCAATTTCTTTATACAAAACTAAACCAAATTAAAATAGATATTCAAGCAAAGGCGGCGGCAAATGCAATGCTGCGTGCGAAAAAAATTGCTGAAGCTACAGGCAGAACTTTAGGACCATTACGTAAAGCGAGAATGGGAGTTATTCAAATTACGCCGAGAAATTCTACGAATGTTTCAGATTATGGCTTTAACGATACAAGTTCGATTGAAAAGGAAATAACCGCAGTCGTAAATTCATCATTTGAAATTCAATAATAATATTATTTTAAATTGAACAAAAAAATACTTCGACTTGCAATTCCGAATATTCTGAGCAATATTTCTATTCCGCTGCTCAGTTCCGTTGATACTGCTATAATGGGGCATTTGGATAAGGTGTCCTACATCGGTGCAATTGCAATAGGTTCCACGATATTTAATTTTATTTATTGGGCATTCGGTTTTCTGCGAATGGGCACAACCGGTTTAACTGCGCAGGCATTTGGAAAATCGAAAAAGAAGGAAACTCAATTAACGTTGGCACGGGCATTAAGTGTGGCTCTACTTTTCGGAATTGTATTTATTTTGTTTCGAAATATTATAGGTGATATTAGCTTCTATTTTTTCCATTCCACGCCTGACGTGGAAACTTTTGCAAAGGAATATTTCTTTATCCGAATTTTTGCTGCTCCTGCCACTCTTTCGCTTTATGCTTTTCACGGGTGGTTTCTCGGTGTGCAGAATGCGAAATTTCCGCTTTATCTTTCAATAATTATTAATGCTCTAAACATAATGTTGGATTATATTTTTGTGTTCTCATTTAATATGAACGCTGCCGGTGTGGCTCTTGGAACTGTTATTGCACAATACGTCGGTTTAATTTCAGCGATTTTACTTTTCAATAAATACTATGCCGATTATAAATTTAGTATCAAGCTAAAGGAAATAATTCACTTTGAGGATATTAAAAAATTCTTCAAAGTGAATGCTGATATTTTTATCAGAACATTAAGTTTAGTTTTTGTTTTTACTTTTTTTACAGCTGAATCCGCAAAATACGGTGATAATATTCTGGCGGCTAATGCGATTTTGATGCAATTGTGGATGTTGCTTTCATATAGCATTGATGGTTTCGCATTTTCGTCCGAAAGTTTAATTGGTAAGTATTATGGAAAAGCGGCGAGTGAGAAAATTAAGCAAGTTGTAAAGTATTCATTTTTATGGGGACTTGGTTTCGGGGCTGTTTATTCATTGGTATATTTTTTATTTGGGGAAGAAATACTTTTTCTGTTTACAAATAACAAAGAACTAATTTTAATTGCTCTTTCATTTTTCGGTTGGACAATTGCTGCTCCGCTAGTTAATACGGTGTGTTTTCTTTGGGACGGAATTTATATTGGAGCAACCGCGACAAAGACAATGCGTAATTCAATGTTGTTTAGTACTATACTAATATTTTTCCCAAGCTATTATTTACTGAAACCAACTTTAGGAAATAATAGCCTGTGGCTTGCAATGACTTTATTTATGCTTGCCCGCGGTATAACTTTAACTATTAGTGCTAAAAAAAATATACTTAAAATCACTTAACACGCTATTAAATAAAAGTTATTGGGGACAGTAATTTTCTTGCTAATCTTAGATAATCATCGTAAATTTGTAATTCTCTATTCGCCCTTGAAGGGCGTTTTTTGTTTCTATGAAATTGGATAAATTAAAAATATTGCAGCTAACAGAAAAGGTAGTTAAAGAACTAAACTTTTTCCTAATTGATGTTAACTTCCGTGGTGACAGTCGGAACCAAATTATTGAAATTTTTGTGGACAGTACTTCAGGCATCACGGCTGATAATTGCAAAAGTATAAGTCGTCAAATTGGGGCAATAATAGAGGAAGAGGAACTGGTAAGCGGAAAATATCGTCTTGATGTTTCTTCGCCCGGATCTGACAGATCACTAAAATACTTAGAGCAATATTCAAAACATATTAATCGCAGTTTTGAAGTTGAGTATTCTGATGGTGAAGAAATCCGAAAGGTTAAAGCAAAATTGGTAAAAATTGAAAACGATACTTTGTTTTTTACCAGCAATAAAAATGAGATTACTATAAACTTTAATAATATTAAGTCGGCTAAAGTATTAATTAGCTTGTAATAACGGAGAAAAGATAAATGAATAATTTAATTGTCGAATCATTTTCGCAAATGGTTCGCGAAAAAAGTGTTGACAAGGATGTTCTTGCAAATATTATAGAAGAAGTATTCGGTATATTGGTAATGAAGAAGTATGGCGAAGAATCTGACTTTGACATTGTTGTAAATATGGATAAAGGCGATATCGAAATATTTCTTCTTAAAGAAATTGTTGAGGAAGTAGAAAATCCGGAAACTGAAATTAGTATTGAAGAATTGAACAACAAAGGCAATGAGGAAGAGCTTGAAGTTGGCGACGAATACGTTGAAAAAATTGAACTCGCTTCTTTCGGACGCCGCTTAATCAATTTAGCAAGACAAAGTTTGAACCAAAAAATTCGTGAAATTGAAAAAGAGATTGTTTATAAAGAATATAGTGAAATGCTTGGCGAAATTATTGTAGGTGATATTTACCAAGTTCGGAAAAATGATATTCTTGTTAACCACAACAAAAACGAATTGCTTATGCCTCGATATGAGCAATTACCGCGTGAACGTTACCGTAAGGGCGATACAATTCGCGCCGCGATTAAAGAAGTTAAAAAAACACCAAACGGACCGGTTATTATAATTTCCCGTGCCGATAATGTTTTCCTAAGAAGATTATTTGAAATTGAAATTCCTGAAATTTATGACGGGATTATTTCAATTAAAGGTATGGCGCGTGAACCCGGTGAAAGAGCTAAAGTATCGGTAGAATCCCAAGACCCGAGAATAGATGCTGTTGGTGCCTGTGTGGGAATGAAAGGTGTTAGAGTTCACACTATTGTTCGTGAGTTGAATAATGAAAACATAGACGTAATTAACTACACGGATGATCCGGTTGTTTATATTCAGCGTTCTCTGGCTCCGGCTAAGTTAAAGCAAATAGAAATTAATGAAGATGAAAAAACGTGTAAAGTATTTGCCGACAGCGATCAAGTTTCATTAATTGTTGGGCGAAACGGAGTAAATATTCGTCTTGCAATTAAGCTTACCGGTTATGAGATTGATGTTATCCGAGAGGCAAAACCTTTTGAGGAATATGAAGACGATATTGAGTTAGTTGATTTGAAAGAAGAACTAACGCCTGAAATGGTAACACTTTTAATAAATAATAGATTTGATACCGCAGTTGAAGTTTTAACTGCCGGTGTTGAAAAATTAAAAAATATTGACGGATTGGATGAAAAGAAAGCCTCAATTGTTATTGAGATTATTAAAGACCAATTTGAAGAAGAAGATTAAAAATTTATAAATAGGTAATAATTATTATGGCAGAAGTCAAAAAGCCGAAAAAAATTCGTTTGTTTAAGTATGCTTCAGAATTTAATCTTTCAACAGATTCGATAAAGGATTTTCTTATTGAAAAAGGATATAAGATTAAATCTCATATGTCAATTTTAACAGATGACATGTTATCGGATATTAATATTGAATTCAAAAAAGATATTGAAAGTGCGGAAAAACATTACAGAAAGGTATCTGATTTTCATAAAAAACATTCTGATAAAGAAGAAATCAAAAAAGAAGAAGTTGTTGAGGAAGAACCGGTTGTCGAAGAAGAAATTTCTGAGAAGGAGGTTGTTTCGCAAGAAAATGAAATAGTAGAAGTTGAAGAAGAAGTTGAAGAGGAAATAAAACAAACAGCGGAGACGGCAATAGTTGAAATTTCTGATAATGAAGCTGTGGAAGCAACTGAAAATATAGAAGAACCAATTAAAAAGGCAGAAAAAGTAGAGACCGAAGCAGAAGAAATACAAGAAGAACCGGTTGCTCCGGAAAAAGTTAAACCGTTTAGAACTCAAGCCGAAATTGATATTTCTAATAAAAAAACCGGTTTAAAAGTTCTTGGCAAAATGGAAATTGCAGAAAAAAAATCTAATAAAAAAGGCAAGAAAAAGGTAACCGCAAAAACTGCATCCGATAAAAAGCCGCAAGATAAAACAACAGAAAATAAAACTAATCAGGATAATGTTAAGAAGAAAAAAGTTCTTAAAAGAAAGAAAAAAACAACTGATAATCATGAAGATGTTGCCAAAACAAAGAAAAAACGAAGAGCTAAGAGACTTGCAGTTGATAAAAAGGAAGTTGAGGCTGCAATTAAGAGAACCTTGTTAAGTATGGAAGGTTCTTCTGCATCAGATGATAGAGCACATGTAAGAAAGAAAAAAAGAATTGAAAAAAATATTGTTCAAGAGCAAATTCAGCATGAAAAAGAAGAGCACGATCAAACTACTATTAAAGTTACTGAGTTTGCCTCTGTAAATGAGTTGGCGAACTTGATGAATGTTCCGGTAAGTGAAGTTATTCAAAAATGTATCGGACTCGGGTTAATGGTTTCAATTAATCAACGTTTGGAAGCTGAAATTATTACTTTGGTTGCTGACGAATTCAGTTTTGAAGTTGAATTTCAGGAAGAATTTAAAGAAGAAATTTTGCAAGATACTGAAGACGATGAATCTACGCTGGTTTCGCGTCCGCCCGTGGTAACAATAATGGGTCACGTTGATCATGGAAAAACTTCACTGTTAGATTTTATTCGTGAAGAAAATGTTGTTGCCGGAGAATCAGGCGGAATAACGCAGCACATTGGTGCATATTCTGTTGAATTAAGCGATAAAAGAAGAATCACATTTCTTGACACTCCCGGACACGAAGCTTTTACCGCAATGCGTGCCAGAGGTGCTAAAGCTACTGATATTGTTGTGCTTATTGTTGCTGCTGATGATGCTGTGATGCCGCAGACTATTGAAGCCATAAATCATTCATTGGCTGCCGGTGTTCCGATTGTGGTTGCAATAAACAAAATTGATAAACCGGGAGCCAATCCTGAAAAAATAAGGCAACAGCTTGCCGATAGAAATATTCTTGTTGAAGATTGGGGCGGCAAATATCAAACTGCAGAGATTTCAGCCAAAACCGGTAAAAACGTTGACCTTCTTTTAGAAAAAATTCTACTCGAAGCAGAAATGTTGGAGCTTAAAGCAAATCCTGATAGATTAGCGAGGGGAACTGTTGTTGAAGCATTACTTGATAAAGGACGCGGTGTTACAGGTACAATTTTAGTTCATAAAGGGACGTTGAAAATCGGCGATCCTTTTGTTGCCGGAATTTATCAAGGCAAAGTGCGGGCAATGTTTGATGTAAGAAACAACAAAATTAATAATGTTCCGCCTTCACGCCCGGCAGTAGTACTTGGTTTTGAGGGTGTTCCGCAAGCCGGAGATGATTTTATTGTTGTTGCCTCCGAAAGAGAAGCTCGCGAAATAAGCATTAAACGTCAGCAATTGAAACGTGAAATGGATAACCGCCAGGTAAAACATATTACGCTTGATGAAATTGCAAACCAAATTAGCATGGGCGGTATTAAAGAACTTCCGCTTGTTATTAAAGGTGATGTGGATGGTTCCGTTGAAGCATTGTCGGATTCATTTATGAAATTATCGAAAGAAGAAGTTGTTGTAAATATTATTCATAAAGGTGTCGGTGCTATTACGGAAGGTGATGTATTGCTCGCTGCAGCTTCGCACGCAATTATTATCGGCTTCCATGTTCGTCCAAACTTAAATGCAAAGCGAACAGCAGAAAAAGAAAAAGTTGACATTCGTATTTACAATGTAATTTATGATGCGATAAATGAAATTAAATCGGCTCTCGAAGGTTTGCTATCGCCAATAATTTCTGAAGAAACTACAGCAACTATTGAAGTTCGTGAAATATTCAAAGTTCCTAAAGTTGGAACAATTGCAGGCTGTTACGTTCAAGACGGTAAAGTAATTCGTGCAAGTAAAATTAGGCTCTTCCGTGATAGTGTTGTTATTTACACGGGATCGCTTGATTCGCTTAAACGATTTAAAGATGACGTTAAAGAAGTGGACGCAGGTTACGAATGCGGATTAAATATTTCCGGTTACAACGATATCAAAGTCGGCGATGTTATAGAATGTT
>VAPK011299327.1_pt1 | contig 11038 bp, 8 predicted proteins | sample 3395031 | NCBI WGS metagenome assembly VAPK01 (sample SAMN08290443, study PRJNA428436) | hydrothermal vent metagenome | isolation source: Deep-sea hydrothermal vent chimney 1 | place: Pacific Ocean: Juan De Fuca Ridge
ATTTCTCAACGAGGCTCGCCTCGAGTTCAAGATCACGCTTCATACCGTCATTAGATCATAGATCGCTTAACCTGGATAGTTTATTTTCGCCTGCCTCCTTACTATTTTATTTTGCATTGGCTACCACCTTTTTTATTACATCTTCCCATTGTTGCATCACTTTTTCCAGTGAAAATTGTTCTGTTACATTGAGAGCATTGTGAGCAAGTGTATTACGCAGCGTTTTATCTTTTATCAGTATGCTTATTGCCTCAACCAGTGCATCAGAATCCTGAGCGGGTACAAGTATTCCATTTATACCTTGTTGAATAATGTCTGCTGGTCCACTTGGACAGTTAAAACTGATTACGGCAAGCCCCGCTCGCATTGCTTCCAGTAAGGCATTAGGAAAACCTTCATAAAGTGATGACAATACATAAATTTTAGCGTGACGCAATATGGCGTCAGGCTCTTTAATTCTACCTGGCATATGAACAATACTGGAAATTCCAAGTTGTTGAGTAAGTCGTTTAAGGTTTGAGCGTTCTTCCCCTTCACCAATCAGGATGAGTTCCCAGTCACCTCGATTGACATTGAAAAAGGCTTTAATTAGTAGATCAAATCCCTTGTATTTGTCCATGCGACCCATTGATACAATAAAATTATTTGGGAGATGAAATTCTGGCTCGGGAGTGATATTTTTCTCATTTATACTTACAGGGTTGGGGATAATGAATAATCGATCTTCAGCGTAAAATCTTAAAGCCCACTTTTTAACATGGCTGGTTTGAATTACAAGTGCCTGTGCATTAGGGTAAGTGAGGCGGCGGAGTAGTGACCATAGCTGGCCAATTTTATGATATCGTGGGTCAGTCCTTTCCGAGATAATTATGGGTATTTGTAAACCCCATATTGCTAAAAGTGTGGCTACATTCATGCGATCCATGAAGCAGATTACGGCATCGGGCTTAGATTCTTTAATAGCATTTCGTATCCAGAATAATCGTAGTGAATGTTTTCGAAGTATGCCCCAGGGAGAATTTGATCCGTGCAGTAGTGCCAAGGCATAGCGTTGAACTTTTGGCTTTAGATCGTAGAAGTCAGCATCCTTTGAATCCAGAGTAACAAAACTGATAGCATGTCCATTTTCAGCCCAGTAGTTAGCCATAATAGACAGTACGCGCTCTGCGCCACCGGCTGTTAACGATGAGGTAACTAGTGTTAATCTCACTTTGATTTGGTTTTCATAATGTTAGTTTATATAATAGAAATAAGTTGAAGTCAGTTAGTGAAGTTAGAGTTACCCCCTTGTTTTTTACGGGGTACAATGCATTGATAGTAAAGCAATAAATGGCGGTTTCTAATTTATCCATAATGATGCAGGCTGCTAATAATCAAAATATTATCTGTAAACAGGATTTAGTGTTTTTTCGAATACCGTATATAATAAACTATATACACCATTTTGAGCTAAATAAAAATGGTGTTTTTAGAACATGAATTACATAGGATTCATTTATGCCTAATAAACGATTTGCATTCGGAGCAAACTGGAAAAAATTTATTGAAAAGAACTTTTCACAGGAAAAAGTGAATACCTCAAAGACCCATTTGTTGGAATTTTTTGAACTTGAAAATCTTGATGGGAAAACATTCATGGATATTGGTTGTGGTAGTGGATTACATTCTTTTGCTGCATTTCAGTCAGGAGCGAAGTCAGTATTAAGTTTTGATTATGATCAGAATTCGGTAAATATTACCAACTACCTACGGGTTGAAAAAGCAGGCTCACCTGAAAACTGGTCAGTGGATCAGGGTTCGGTATTAGATACGCAATATATCAATACTCTCGAAAAAACAGATATTGTTTATTCCTGGGGTGTTCTACATCATACTGGCGATCAATGGAAAGCAATTAGAAATGCTGCATCTCGAGTCAAGGATGGTGGTCTCTTTTATATTGCACTTTATTCTGCAGATGCACACGAAAATCCGCCCCCGGAATTCTGGATTAATGTCAAAAAAAAATACATATCATCATCACCTGCAAAACAAAATATGATGGTCGCATGGTATATTTGGCGATTTCAAATGAAATATAATCCATTAAGAATTTTATATATTATTTACCTGATGCTTAAACACAAAGAAAAAAGAGGTATGAATTATATTGTCGACATTCGTGACTGGATAGGCGGCTGGCCGATGGAATTCTCCCACGACAAGGATGTTTTAAAATTTGTCGATAAAGAACTTGGTTTTGATTTGGAAAAAATTTCTCAGGGTGAAGCAAATACTGAATATGGGTTCAAAAAACGCACATCAAACTAATTTTTATTAGATTTATTATTGTTTCATAATATAAAAGAGCGGATAGAAGTATAATAAAAGCACAAATCACATGTGTACCTACCCAAACTTCAGTTAATAAATAGCTATTTGATGAACATATCTTAAAGTGGATTAGGAACAAATATAGAGTGTGAAACTCCTTCAGTCATCATTAAATGCTTGGGTCATATTTGTAATTCAGGCATTACAATAAATCACTATTTCTTTATGGGAGGTAGTTTGCTTGGCTTCCTTGCAATAAAATAAATGTTTTCATTGTGGATGTTTGCGCCAAAAAAACGAAACAAAAGCATAAAAACAGTTTCTATTCTAGCTTTCCAATTCATTGTTCTCCAGCTTGGAAAATATCGTTCTGATATGGTTTCTACTTTAAAATCATGTTGTAATAATTTCTTTATTTTTTCGATGTCAAAAGATTGCAAGTGCCCCCAACGGTGGAATTGTTTGCCACAATCAGGACATACAACTATATTTTGTTCAAGCCGTTCTTTTGATGGTACTGTTCCGATTAGTCGGCCATTTTTTTTGAGTGTTCTTAGTACTTCATTAAGGGTCTTGGTGATCGATTCAGTCTCTAGATGTTCAATTACTTCAGACATTACAATGACATCGAACATTTCATTGTCAAAAGGAATTTTTTGACATTGTCCAACTTTAGCCTTGTTTCCTAATTTGTGTCGTTGTTTTAATTTTTCTATTGCGGAATTATCTGGATCTAAAGCATAGATATCAATTTCTTTAGTTATGCAGATCATCTCAAATATACCGCTTCCTATGCCGATATTTAATACTCGTTCAGATTTATCAATGTCGTTCGAAATTGATTTAAGGCGTCCCCAACTATCCTTGAACACGCTCTTGTCTGTATTTTGGAAATGATTCCATATTTTGTCTTGGCTCATAAATTATATTCCAGTATTGTGTAGTTCAGCATAAGAATAGTCAGACAGCATAATTTTTTGACGTATTATTTGCTCTAATATTATACCAATAGAAGTGGATGCATTTACGACTTGCAATAGTTATTTCTGTACAGTTAAATCTATGTAATCAACAAAATTTTTCACATAAGATGCACGTATATGGCTTGAATCTTTGTAAATTGGTTTCCCATTATCCAAGCTAACTCTGCATAGATTATTTGTGCAAAAATGTTTGACGGGGTCAATTATTATTGCATTTGTTCGCTGTGCAATTTCTATCATTATAGTTCGCATTTCTGCTTGTTTTTTATTGTATTGTTTGAAAGACACAGTGTTATCAATAATTCCATTTATCCGATTTCCAGTAAAGAATGTTTTAGGGTCAAATGAACTACCAGAAGGATTATCTAAAATAAGGTAAACCTTTTTATGTCTTGAAATTCTTAAAATAAGATCTTCAAATGATTTTAAAGCGTAGTTTATTCCATTGATATCAAAAAATATTTTCTCCCCATTTAATAGGTAATAATAGTGATATTGGTTTCCTGGAAAGTCAGAATCTTCGATTAAGTATCCCCAGCTTGTTCCAATTACTACGCTATCAATATCTGCAGACAATGCATAATTGATAATAGTATTCTTATAATTGAAATTACATGAAGGATGTTTATCTTCATAGACATTCGGGATTGGAGGACAACCACCCCTTGTTGCGAATACAACTGTTTTTATATTCATGGGGTTTTGATTGATTAATTGAATGATTCTAGGAGCATATTGTTCAATATGTGAGTCACCAAAAAAAAGAACTTTTTCTTTTGCACCTTTTTTCGTATAGACTTTAATGTGATTTATTTTTATTGAGTGTAACCCTTCTGGGTACTCCCAGTCACCTACCGCTTCAGTGGCTAAATTCATTGCGGTGGTATTGTTTCGAGGAGTGAATATACCAAATGATGTGCTTAGGCCTATGCAAAAAAATACAAATGATAGTGATATTAATATATTGGTTATATTAATACTCTTGCCTGTTTTGATGTTTTTTTCTATAAATTCATATGTCAGCGATGCCATTATGAAACTTAAAAAAACAGTACCGCATGTGACTCTCCAATCATGAAATTCTAAAATATGCAAAAATGATAATAATGACCAATGCCATAAATATAATGGGTAACTTATTAAGCCAATATAAACAAGCACTCGATTGCTTAATAAATTATCATTTACCCATGAACCGGGTGAAAAAATAATAAAGAATGCACCAGTTGTTGGGAGTAGTGCCCACCAACCTGGGTAGGAGCGTTCTTGATCTAAATAGACCAGAGAAACGATAATAAGCATGCATCCTAATATTGATTGCAAATGTAAATAATTTTTTGATTTTTGTTGTGATTTATTAGGGTGTAAAGTGATATAAGCTAGCACACCACCGATCATTAGTTCCCAAAATCGATTGATTGGTAAATAAAATGCCGAATTAGAAGAAAGATAATATAAGGTATATATATTTGCACTAAATGATATGAATGCGACGGAAATCGTTATAGCTAAAAAATTATATTTATTTTTCCATAATACACCCAAGAGTAGTGGCCAAAAAATATAAAATTGTTCTTCTATGCCAAGTGACCACAAATGTAATAATGGCTTTACCTCAGATGAACTGTCAAAATAGCCGTGTTCATTCCAAAGTATAAAGTTTGATATGAAACCAATGCCTCCAGCTATATGTTTTCCTAACTGATTAAATTCAGTTGGAAATAGTATAAACCATCCAACTAACCAGTTAAAAAATACAACTAAGAGTAATGCTGGAAATATTCGTTTTACACGGCGAGAATAAAACTCTAAATAGCTGAAACTTTTTCTACTTAAATTACCAAAAATTATAGTTGATATAAGAAATCCAGATATCACAAAGAAAATATCAACGCCAATATAGCCGCCCTGGAATATACCTGGAAAAGCGTGGTATCCGATAACCAAAATGATCGCTATGGCACGAAGACCATCTATATCAGCCCTATACTTAATATGATTCATTCTGTTTTTTGTAATATTCATTAAGTAATGGAATTTTTATGATAGGCATATTTGTTGATATAGAAGATCATAAAAAGGACTGACACTAAATATACGATTGACGTTGACAGGGCAATGCCGGCAAGACCAAAATATTTCGTTAGTATTAAGTTTCCTGAAATATTAACAATAAGGTTGATGAAGCTTATTTTCATTAATAAGTAATTTTTTGATAAAGAATTTAATAAGCGGGCGCACATTATTCCTAGTATATACAATGGTACTTGTAACAAATAAAATGCTTGCACATGCGAGACAAGTTGAGTGTCTTCGGGTTCAAATGCACCACGTTCAAATATCAATTCTATTAATGGATATGAGAGATAGATAATTGCTATTGTGAGTGGAATAGTTGTTAATAAAATGAACCGCATGTAAATATTAAAAGTGTGACGAATAGCTGACCAGTTTTTCATGCTTACTTGTTTTGAAAAATAGGGGAAAATAGCGGTTCCCAGTGCAATTGATCCAATTCCTGTAAGCAAGGAAGTAAGTTTGTTACCGTAGTTTAATGTTGCGACACTGCCAGAATCAAACATGGCTGCCATGACTTGATCAACAAGCTCAGTGCTGCTCATCAGCATAACGCCTGCAGCCATAGGTAAAAATTGTTTGATAACTTGTTGGGTTGAAAGGTCCATGCCATACCAGTGGGGTAAAGCAACTATATCAAGTCGCTTAAGAATAAGAACTATCCAGAAAAATTCAAATACAAACCCAATGGTTGTTCCCGTAGCTAAAGCATAAATCCCCCATCTATTGCCGAAAAACAGCAGGGCAATGATTATGAATATTTGAATTATTATTGGTGTAATGGCGACTGATGCAAAATATTCACTGGCATTAATTATTGCCCCCCAAATTGAGGATAAACTACCGACAATTAAAGTGGGTATTAAAATATATAATAGTGATTGTGTTAGAGCTAACTTATCAGGGCCAAACCCAGAAGCGAAGTACTGTAAAAAATAGGGTGCAGAAAATACTAACAAAATAGATAGAGTTATAAGTAAACACAGTGTTAAATATATGATGCTCGATAAAACTTTTTTCGAATTTTCGGGTGTTTGGGTTTCAACTACATTGACATATACAGGGATAAGTGCAGCTTTTATTGAACCAGAAACTACATTTATGATAAATGAAGGAAGTAAGAGTGCGATTATAAATGCATCTAACGCATCAGCAGTACCAAATTGATTCGCAACTAATAGATCTTTAGCTATTGCGGATGACTTTACCGCTATTGTTAACACCGCCACTGTAAGTGCTGCAGAAAATATTTTTTTATTTGTTGAGCTGGTTTTCCATTTTACCCATAGAGAAAATAGATGTCGTATTCCTGTATGCATGGCTGTTTTTTGTCGGTTGGAATAGCTTATGTTCAGTAGATTAATTTAAAAAATATGGTTGGTGTTATATGAGTCATATTTATCTCAGAGTTAATGGCTGGATATCATTTTTCGAACTTGAATTACTTGTTCAGTATTTCTGCCGTACAACTTTAGACTTAGCTTTTCTAAATCAGCATAGGTTTTTTTTGCTTTCTTTGTTTTATCTAGTTTAAGTAATACCTGAATTTTATCGATATAAGGTGATATATGATTCGGGGCTATTTTAATTGACTGGTTTAAATAATATAGAGCCTCATCAAGTTTAGCCTGAGCAGATAAATTGCTGCCTAGATAGTATAAGTATCGGGCTGAGCTGGATTGCTCTAAGGAGGTTTTTAGCCATAGCTCCATTGCCGGTTGTAAATCTCTACAGCTTGATTCAATGCAGGCGTCAATTTTATGGAAAAGATTAGTCAGCTTGGTGCTTTGTGGGTTAGCGCGTATAGATTTAAGAGTCATATTTTTTTCATTATCTGATAATGCAATATTGGCTAAATTCGCATATAGATGCAGGTATACAGAATATGCCGGTTCCTCTGGACTCAATAAAATAGCATTTCGAGTTGAGGTCACTGCATTTATATATTGTTGTTTTTTAAATTGAATGTTTGATAAATCCATCCATGCCCGAGGAGACTTTGGATGATGTTGTGTTTGAGTCTGTAATAAAGTTAAGAGGTCACCCCATTGATTGCTGCGGATAAAAGTAGTGGAAGATAAGAAAATTATGAGTGTGGGGATAAATATCCAGATTTTATTGTTTTGATTAACATTAAAAACCCATAGAAAGCCTTGAAACAAAATAAATATTAGCCCCACGCTGGCAAGATAATTTCGGTGTTCATGGACAAGTTCAAGCGGGTAAAATGTTGATTCAAGGACATGGCTAACATAAAACCACAGGATTCCTAGAGATAAAAGGGGATGTTTATTACGACAAACCAGTGCATAGACGGGTAAGCTAATTATTACAATGAGTGCGGGCAGTGTCGACAAAGGCTCAAGTAAAGAATGGGACATTACAAAACCATCATGGTACAAGCCAAAAGCAGATGGCTGTGGAAGTAATATTTGACCGATATAAAAAACCAGAACACGTGATTCTGTAAGCAGGCGTTCCAGCAAAGTAAAGTCACGACCGCTATAGGTGGGTAATGAATATTGAATAGCTGTGATGAGTAGAAATATGATGCTAGCACTGGCACATATTTTGATACTCCATCGAATTTTTTTGGATGTATATGACCATCTATTCCAGGGTAATGTTTGAGAAAATAGAATAAGTTCGAGTATGGCTACATATAGAGGTAATAAAAGTCCTGTTTCTTTGCAGAGTATTGCTATAAGTCCAAAGAAAGGTAATCCGGACAACCATAAAGCACCTCTAAGGTGCTGCTTTTCTTGCAATGCGGTGCGAGCATAAAGGTAACAAATTAATGCCAGAAAAATAAACATGGCCGCCATGGACGTCATTCGTTGAACAACATAAAGTACGCTGGTCAATTGAATTGGGTGAACTACCCAAAGAAGGGCGACACTGCCTGCTAGCAGGATTAATTGTTGATAAGTTGTTATATCTTGAAATGGGGGCGGAAATTTTCTTTTAAGGTGGAAAAAAACCAATGCTGTCAGCCAGAATAGCAGTAATCCATTTATACTATGAATAATGAGATTGAATAATTTAAATCCAGATGGATTATTTGCATCGTCAGCCAGGTAGTAGTTTAGAGAAAAGCTGAGTGCGGAGATCGGTCGTCCAAGGAAGCCAGAACTTAGTGAGTTGGCGGCTTTTTGAATTGAATCCAGTGATAAGTTTTGTATGTTGAGGTTTTTGTTATTTACGATGTTGTCAAAATCATCGAAGATAAACGGGCCGGAAAGGCCGGGGGAATAAATCAGGAACGTTATGGATACAATCAGCAGGGCAATGAACGAACTTATTGTATTGTTATTTAAGGTGGGCATTATTTTATGCGGATTTTAATATCTAAACATTTCTGATTTCCCCGTTCACTTTGGAACTCGGAGCTTGTTGAAAAGAAGCATAGGTGAGCCTGTTGAATTTCTATTTTATTGTTCATGGCTTAGTCGGTTCACCATGTTCAAGGGATTCTTGTTGCGATTTTTTGGCTTCGGCGGCTTTTTTCTGTTTGGCCTGTTTTAATCTTCGTTTGGCCTCTTTTTTACCACGGAATACTTCATCAATGCTGGGTGGCTGTATATTTAATACGTCAACAAATTCCATTGATTGTTTATTGATGACCACAATATATTTCCCATAGCGCGCATTTAGTGGAAAATAAAGCATATCCTCAAAATATTCAGAATATGAGGCAGAAAATTGTTGATATTCTTTATGCCATGCTTCAGGTTCACCCTCTAAATAGGCATTCATATCAATACTATAGTGGGCAATATTTTTTAACTTTGTTTTATCAAAGGTTTCATATCGATCACCCATGAAATGAATAGGTTGGGTGGCCGTTGCCTTCTGCAATAAACGCATGTATTCATTTGGTTCTGTGGGAATATCTATGTAAATTTTAATCGGATGGGAGTCAGAGCTAAGTTTATTAATATCTTTATTTTTTAGTCCAGTCTCATTGAGTTGATAATACGACAGGGGATAAAATATGCCATCTGCAAAGACGACTATATAGGGGCGCTCATTGTGTACCGCCCACACCCCCCAGGTCAATGCGGCAATTTGACACAGGGCAATGATAGATAAATCTATTTTTAATAGTTTAAGTGCTTTATTGGGATTAAATACGATAAAGGTTAGTGCTGGACCAAGTACCAGGTCAACAAAAATAATGAGTCGAATTCCCTGCCAGCCACCATCAGTGCTGAAAAAAGGCTGGGGATACCAGTGGAAAACTATAAAATAGAGTAGAACAAGAAAAATAGAAAAGCTGATAGCAAAGTGGATTCCAAAAGCCTTAAGTTTTGCTATAAAAAGATCCTGGGATATCATTGATGATAAGACCTGCGATATTGTTTTAGGATTAGAAATATTGAATTCAGTATAGCGGGTTTGTTCACTTGATTCGTAGAGCAAGCGCCATTGGATTATAGTTTATATTTAAGTTAGCAGTAAAATGTACTTAAAAAAAAGGCCCCTCATGAATGAGGAGCCTTTTAATTTAGCCGCTTGTGTTAGTAATTAATACTGATTACCTGGGTAGTTGCTGCAAAGTCCAGGTATGTGGGGCGAGTGAGCAAAACGGTGTCACCTGTCGCCCATACACCACCAGCGCCACTTGGACCAACAGAAATTGCTACGCCGACTACACCAAAGTTATTATCTGGTATTGCTGCATAGGGCTGTACGCCACCTTCAGGTGCAGTAACTGAGCAATTTGAATTACCAACACAGGTTTGACCGATGTCACCATTGAGGGAATTAATAATATTTTGAATATTTCGGGGGAATTCAGTTTCAGCACCGTTACCTGAGCCCATTTCATTCGCAAGAAGGTAGGCAATACCCATAGAACGACGGCTGGCATCAGAAGTGAAACCTGCGGTTACCCAGCGGCGGCCGGTATCCATGTGGTCGGAAACCTTCTGCATACGTGCGTTGCGGATGTAACCGTTATAAGCCGGGATGGCAATAGCGGCGAGAATACCGATAATCGCAACCACGATCATCAGTTCGATAAGGGTAAAACCCTTGTTCGTGCTAAGTTTGATATCTGAAAGTGTCATTGTAACTACTCCTGCAAAAATTGAATAAAGTCCTGTTAATAAATTGTCATCCCTGTTGCCTGTCTGGCAGTACGCAGTCAAGTTAACGGGGCTGTGTACTACAGACAGGCTTACCGGAAACTTAATCGCTGTGTTGCCCTGTTGTTTGCAGGTTGTGTGCCAATATTTTATATTTTAATTAATTGCATATAGAACAAAAGTTTATGAATAGATTTATTAAATTAAAGTTGCAGCAGGATTTATTTTACTGAGCAGGAAGGACGGCAAAAGTCAGAAAGTGACAATTATGGTCACCTCTGAGTTGAGTAGGTTGGGTTAAACGAAAGTGAAGCCCAACAGGTACTTCCTGCGGTTAGCCAAATAATATCAATGCCAACATCTAAAATGTTGGGCTTCACTTTCGTTTAACCCAACCTACGGAATTACCTTACCCAGATCAAACTGACCATGCGCCCACAGATACGGTTCCGGCGGTAGGAGAAAAACTGAGCCTCTTCTGTGTAGCTGCAGTGCTCGCCGCCATAGATGGCACTAATGCCTAGTGTCTGTAACCGCTGGTGGGCAAGCTGATAGATGTCCATTTGCCATTTCCCC
>VAPK010116627.1_pt1 | contig 11037 bp, 9 predicted proteins | sample 3395031 | NCBI WGS metagenome assembly VAPK01 (sample SAMN08290443, study PRJNA428436) | hydrothermal vent metagenome | isolation source: Deep-sea hydrothermal vent chimney 1 | place: Pacific Ocean: Juan De Fuca Ridge
AATTTCCGGATCCATCCAGCTCAAGTGTGCCACAAACAGGATAATGGAAGCCAGCAAAGTGGTGGCAGCTATGGTCATTTTTGACCGCCTTGAGAACAGCAACCCGGCCAGCACCGTAACCCAGCCAATATAAATCATGGATTCATAACCATCACTCCAGGGGGCATGTCCTGAAATATACCAGCGAAGCCCCAGGCCAAAGGTTTGCAATAAGAATCCGACAAAGATGATTCCCACAAAGAAATTCAAAATTATTCGCAGCGCTTTGGTGTCTTTAAAAATGGCGATAAACGTCAGAACAATCATAATTAGACCTATCAGGCTGTATGCTATGGCGAGCCGAAAGAAAATCATCCAGCGGTTGTAAAGAATTTCAGCGTTAATTTTCGTCTGCGAAGGAATTAGTGCGGCACCGTATTTCTTTTGGTATGACGCAAAACTTGTCAACAGCTCATGAGCCAGTTTCGTTTTTCCCTTTGCCAGAGCCTGCATATATTGTGGGATAACACTGACAACGATCACTGAATCCTGACCTGACAAGGTAGTAGCTTTCGTTGCCGGTGAGTACCATGTATGGTGTAAGTTCTTTGAATCGGGTATAATTTTAAGAAACTGTCCCGTGTAAACCATGTACGCGATGTTCATGCGCTCGTCCACTTTCATAACTTCCCTATCAAACACACCTCTCCGGGAAGGTTTCGCAGCATAAACTTCCGTAACGTATTTCTGGAGTTTGTACGTATTATTTTTCATGTCAATAAAGTCAAAATAGGAGGCATACTTCCCTTTTATGCCAATAATCTTAGCCAGCTTTTTACTGGTGACTTTAATCATGGGAACCTGCTGCCAATACATGGGGCTACTCATCATCCCCAACAAAACCTGATCGGGATTAAGGCCGTGGAAACTACTTTTCCATGTGAGTTTTCTTAATACTTCACTTGCCAGAGTGTTTATCGGCTTTATTCTGCCATCGTTGGATTGTACCAAAAGGCGTCCGAACTGATTAGCCTCCGACTTGTTTATTTTCGGAATTCTATTAAAATTAAAACGTCCGTGCTGAGCATAACCGGCTGCTGACAAAGTGGTTGTGAAAAGTATTAAAAGAAGAGTTGTTTTGGCTGCGGCCGATGTTTTCTTCAAATATCTTCCCATGGCTGCGAAATGACTTTTGCTGTTCAGCAGCGACAGGAACATGCCCAAAGCCATCAGGAGGTAGCCTGCATACGTGAAAAGGGTTCCCCAATAGTCATGGTTTACTGAAAGAATACTGCCCAGCTCATCCCGGTCGTAGGATGATTGGAAGAACCGGTATCCCCGATAATTTAAAACATGGTTCATATAGATATGGTAAGGCATATTCACATTTTTCTCTTTATCAATAACAACTACACGACTGGCATAACTCGAAGGGCTCATAGAACCGGGATAACGTTTTAGCTCAAACTTATTCAGCTTGATAGCAAAAGGCAGCTTTATTTCACTGGCGCCATAGTCCATGATCAGGTTGATGCCATTCAGTGTAAAAGAGTTTTTCTCACCACGATAGCCTGTTCCACCTCTAAGCAGTACCTCTTTTGACTGGTTTCCCGAAGTGGCTTTCACAACCAGCACATCCATCAAATTGGCATTTTTGTTCCTACTGGGAGTATAATCGATCTTACCATGAGTGTAAAAATTGGTCAGAACCAAATTGAGTCCGTTTTCGCTGTATAGTTTTCCTTTTTCTAACGGATAAGGCTTTCCCGGAGCCAGTGTTTCGGTAGCTCTGCTTTTCATGGAAGTAGTGTGAAGCGTGTCGGGAGTGGTAATAAAAAGTACTCCCCCTTTTAAGGAAATATTCACTGCTTTGGGATTATTTGCTTTTCCAAAATTTATGATATGATCTCCAACTTGTTGCCCATCACCATCTTTAAGGTAGAGGTTTAGCCGTCCTGAGGTGCCTGCAGAAGTAACCAAAGTGATGATAGGAGCTTCGGTTTGGCCTTCGGAAATTACCTCACGAGCATTGCGAATAAACTTAACTGCTTTGAGCTCAATATTTTTATCCCCTACTGTCAGACTTTGGTGATAAGCATCGGGGGTGAGTGTCGAAAGCAGCACATGTTCTTTTGTTTTTGCAGAAGCATTTTCAGTGGTGGCACTAACCTCCACATAAGTACGGTCGGAGAGAATGGTATTTGAAGTATCCCCCTGGCGTAAATGCATCATTCCTTCAAAGCTTACAAAGCGGGTAATAGCTGCACCCAAAAGGATAATCAGAAAAGCAAAGTGGAAAAGGAACATCGTAAATTTCCCTTTGCGATACATACGATACCGGAAAATGTTGGCGATCAGATTTGCAGCCAGCAAACCGAGCAAAATATCAAACCAGGTGGCGTTGTAAATCACAGCTCTGGCAGCCGTACTACCAAAATCATTTTCGATAAAGGTAGCTGTTCCAATGCTAAAGGCGAAAAGAAGAATTAAAACGCCCATGCTTTGCATGGAGAAAAATATATTGGATAACTTTTTCATATTACTTGGTTGTTTTGGTTAAATAGTAACTCATGTTTCTATCTTATTTTTTAAGATGATGGATGCTTTTGAAAAAAGTAACAAAATTAATTTATCATCTGTGGATTCCTATTACATAATTATGGTAAAAATTTATATATTTTTAGAATCAGATTTATAATGCAGCTGAATTCAGGATTTGACTTGTTGAAGGTCAGCTTTTATTGCTATCTATGGACACGTCCAGCGCCCCTACACCAAATTTGATGATGGAGGCCATGGTGCCTTCCAAATGTTCATACTCCTTTAATTCGTTAATAATAGCATTTTTTAATGTCCCGTTTCCCACACCGTGAATAAAAGTGATTTTGCGATAGCCTTCGGAAATGGCACTTTCCAGTGCTTTTCTGAAATGGTTCATTTGCAGCTGAAACATATCGCGGCTTTCCAGACCGGCAATATTATCGACTACCTCCCCAATGTGCAAATCGACAACAGCTTCGCCAACATCCGTACGAAACTTTTCAATGAAAGGAATTTTGCGTTTTACTGCGACTTTTGTCTGTTCCTGTTCCGTATCAACCTTTTGCTGTATAGCGTTTTCTACAGCCTCGCGGAAAGTTGACTGCAGGGCAATGATTGAAATAATGGCTTTGCCGTTGGTGAGGGTGTTAGGCTGGTAACTACCCTCTTTGAAAAAACGGTTTGCCCGGATGTCGATGACCGAGTGGATGGGAAAAAAAAGCTTGTCGGGATTCGTTTCATGCATCATAATTTGAATAATCCCCCGAAGCCAATGGTCAATTTCATCGCGCGTCAGGGTAGCCAGCACTATCTTCGATTCCGATGGAACCGAGCCGTAATCTATTCCTTCCAGCTCTTCGTTACGTTCCAGGAAGAGGTTGTAAAGTATGTCGAAAGGGGTGTGGTTCACCAGTAGAACATCCAGATCGCCTGTGAGTATCCATTGTTGATCGTGAGGCTCAAAAAGCAGGTAAAGACCTTTCTCTTCTCTTGTTTGTCCCCACGGGTTAATGGTGCTAACACTGCTTTCTTCCATTTCCGGAGTTTCAGTGTCCCCAGGTACTTTTTGCTGCGGTTCAGTGAAAGTGAAGCCTGTTTTTTCTGCTTCCTTCTCCCGGTAATCGGGTATCAAATCTTTGCTGAGTACAGGCATTTCGAAACCTTCGTCGGTTTCCACTTTTACTAACTTGTTGTCCACTATAGAGGTAACAACGCCGCCCCCCGTTTCGTTTAGAAATTTTACTTTATCACCAACTTTAAACCTCATTATCCTTTTAGTTTTAGCAGGCAAAGATAAAAAATAATAGCGTGGAAGTGAAACTATTTAGAATGTTTCTATTTTATATTGTCGTGAGTGGAAAATGTTCACTTGTCAAGCCTGAGGACAGTCGATGTGCGCTTGAGACGATGGCCTGCCGGCATTCAGCCTGGCCTCAAACAATTGACTTTTGATGGATAGTCGGAAGACAACTGATTTTTAGTTTTAGCTGTTTTCAGGGATGAGCAAAGTCAGCAAAAGAACGAAAGAGGTCGTCGGTCATTTCGGAAAATATTTACGAATTTTAGCAAGGCTGTATGTTGTTTCCAACTCGAAAATTTCTACTTTTGCAAGTAAAGCTTACCGTTTATTGAATAGATGGAAAGAAAGATGAAAAAGTTAATGTTGGTGATGTTTTCGTTGCTTTTGCTCAGCGTTTCGTGTAAAAAACCTGTGGCAAAGCAGCAGGCCTATCATCCCACGCCTTACAAGATTACTATCCCTTTTGGCTTTCCCAATAGGTTGAATATTCCTGCCGATAATCCCATGACGGTGGAGGGTGTGAAGCTGGGCCGTTATCTGTTTTATGATGGCCGGCTTTCAGGACGAACTGTCCCTGATTCCATGATGAGTTGTTCCACCTGCCATCTGCAAAGGAGATCTTTTGAAGCCGGCATAGACAATGCACGTTTTCCCGGCGGTATAGTCCGCGGCATCCGCGGCAAGCGAACCCATCACGTGATGCTTCCCATGATTAATCTGGTGTGGAACTTCACCGGTTATGGCTGGAACGGGTTTTTGTATCCGGGTAACCCAAACCCCAACATGCGGAGTCTTGAAGACATGGTGCGTGTAGCGGTAACTTCACCCGTGGAAATGGCTGGTGACACAACGCAGGTGAAGGCTCTTTTTCAGTCTGTACCCGGCTATCCGGAACTCTTCTACAAAGCTTTTGGCAGTAAGACGGTAACTTTTAAAAATATTGAAAAAGCCATTGCGCAGTTTGTGCGAACGCTCATCTCAGCCAACTCAAAATTTGATCGTTACATGAAGGGTTCGGTGCAACTTTCACAATCAGAACTACAGGGTTATGTTCTGTTTACCACAGAAAACGGAGCCGATTGTTTCCACTGCCATGGCGGATATGGCAATCCGTTGTTTACCACCAACCTGTTTTATAACAACGCACCGGATTCTGTTTTTACTGATCCCGCCGACCGTTTTGCTATTACCGGAAACCCGGTAGATCATGGTGCTTACAAGGCTCCTACTTTGCGAAATGTTGAGCTTACCGGCCCTTACATGCGTGATGGCCGGTTTAAAACATTGGAGAAGGTCATCGATTTCTATTCGAGCGGGCTGCATGATTCCCCTTATGTCAACCCGTTAATGCATCATATAAATGATGGTGGCGTGCGGCTGACACCTCATGAGAAAAAAGATTTGCTTAGCTTTATCAAGACCTTGCGGGATGATAGTTTTTTGACAAATCCCGATTTCTCAAGGCCGGATAAGTTTCCTGATGAAAAATAATTATGCTTATCTTTGGTTTTTAATTGCTCTATGAAAGAAACATTGAAACTTCCGCTTATTCTTCGGCTTACGGTAGTCCTGCTGTTTCTGTGGCTTTCCTATTTTATTTTGACGGAATTTCGTAATTATCTTTATCCTATAACTTTAGGTGGGCTTTTTGCTTATTTGCTCTATCCCATTGCCAGCTACCTCGAAAGACATAATATCCCGCGTATTCTTGCCAATATTCTAAGTATTCTTTTGGGTATTGCGGTGGTTAGCGGAGTGTTTTTTTTCATTTACAAGCAAATGGGACTTTTCCTTGAAGATCTTCCGGCTTTGAAGATTACAGCATCAAAAAACATCAATTCAATTTTTCAATACTTAACACAACTGACCGGCGTTGAAACACCCCAGCTGAAAGAACAATTTAAGCTCTTTGCCGGGAATCTCCTTAACCTTAGCGGGTCCAATTTTAAAAATACATACGGCGCCACTTTTCAAACGGTTTTTACGGTAGGTATCATGCCTGTCTATATCTTCTTTCTGCTTTTCTATCGCAACAAGTTTCATAATTTTATTCTGATGGTTGTCCCTGCAGAAAAACATAGTATTGCGCGGAAAATTCTTGATGAGGTAAATCAACTTGTGGTACATTACATGACCGGCGTTTTTATCGTAGTATCCATACTGGTGGTTTTAAATAGTACGGGCTTTGTAATTATTGGTATGAAACACGCCCTTCTGCTCGGCGTATTGGCAGCGATAATGAATTTTATCCCCTATTACGGTACCATTATCGGCTACATGTTCCCACTATTTATTGCTGTTTTCACAATGGGTTCGCCACAATATGCTTTTCTTGTGGTTATCCAGTTTATTATTGTGCAATTTACTGAGAATAATATTCTTACACCAAATATAGTGGGTGCACATGTGAGTATTAACCCGTTTATGATCATCCTGGCCATCACTTTTGGTGGATTTATCTGGGGGTTGCCGGGGATGTTTATTGCCGTTCCCGTGGCCGCAGTTTTTCGTGTGTTGGGAGAAAATCTTCCCGAACTTGCTCCCATATCCTATCTGTTGGGATCGGAAGGGATGGAAGAACACAGTATTTCGCGTAAGAAACTTGCAAAAATCTTTTCTAAAAAAAATAAAAATTTGAAATAATGCTGAAACACATTGTAATGATAAAGTTTAACGCCGGCCAGGATGTTGAAAAACTATCCGACGAGTTTAAACGGCTTCTGGAAGCACTTTTGACATCGGTTAAGTCGCTAAAGTCTATGGAAATCGGACAAAATATCAGCACCAAGCCTTCGGCTTACCACTTGGTGCTGACCGCTTTTTTTGATGATGAAGCCGGTCTGGATGCTTATCGTTCGCATCCTGACCATGTCAAAATCCTCCATCGGATAAATGAGACCGTGGAAAAGATAGCCGCTGTGGACTATTTTATCTCTTAGACTAATTTTTTGCGTTTGAAATTCGGTGTGTTTCCAATTCGGAAATTTTCTTACTTTTACTTTTCCATTTAAACACTCAAGGAAAATGGTAATAAATAGACCTAAAAAGTTGTTTATCAAAAATATGGTTTGCAACCGGTGTATCATGGCAGTGGAAAGTGAGCTGATCAAACTGGATTTTAAGCCGGTTTCCGTGATTCTGGGCGAAGCTATAATAGAAACAAATCCTGATCCCATAACGCTTGAAAAGCTACGGCAGAACCTCCAGGCCATCGGTTTTGAGCTGATTGATGACAAGAAAAGTCGCTTGGTAGAACAGATTAAAACAGAAATTATAAGCTACGTTCACTATGATAAGGAGGTAGAAGAATTTGTTAACTTTTCCGACCACTTATCCCGTACGCTAAGATATGAATATTCTTATTTGAGTAACCTGTTTTCTTCGGTAGTGGGTACAACCATTGAGAAGTATATTATTTTACAACGTATTGAACGGGTAAAAGAGTTGCTTATTTATGATGAGCTCACGCTCAGCGAAATTGCCTGGAAGACAGGTTATAGCAGTGTGCAGCATCTCTCCAACCAGTTTAAAAAAATTATCGGTATGAGTCCGTCAGCCTATAAAAAGATGCAGATTTATAATCGTAAAGCGCTTGACCATATCGAAAATCAGTGATTGAGAAGACGCTTTCCTGTGCTTTTTCCATGTGAAGAGCCTGATTTACCCATACCATAAATTACTTATTTTTGCGGCAGAAAACTCCATCTGAGAAACAGGCTTTACCAGGGAGTTTCGTAAACTCAAAAGTAATTTTTTCAACACATGACAAAACTTGTCAAGGCAAATGCTTTTGTTCTCGGGGTCTTTGTCCTTCTTTGGATAGGCGGTCTGGTTTTGGTGTTCTCATATCCGAAAGCAGAGTTGCATCTTGCTATTAACCAATGGCATTCGGGCTTTTTCGATACTTTCTTTAAATATTTTACCTTGTTTGGAAGCGGATGGGCGGTCTTTTTGCTTGCTTTGGTATTCTTGTTTGTTCAGGTCAGACATACTGTAGCTTTTCTTGCTGGCAACCTGTTCATTACACTAATTGTACAGGTGGGGAAACATTTGATTTTTCCGGATGTGTTGCGTCCGGTTGCTTTCTTTAAGGGAGTACATACGTTACATCTCGTGGAGGGTGTCAACATGTATTTATATAACAGTTTTCCCTCCGGCCATTCGGCAACAGCTTTTGGTATTTTTGTTATGTTGATTTTTCTGATAAAAAACCGGGGACTGAAATTTCTGTGGCTGGCGGTAGCACTGCTTACGGCTTTCTCACGCGTTTATCTCTCCCAGCATTTTATGGGAGATATTCTGGCGGGGTCGCTTATAGGAACTCTCGTTATGCTTTTTACTGTTTATTATATTGACCGTTATTTTCCGGGCTGCTGCAATTATTCTGTGGTATCTTGTCGGGCTCATAAAAAGAAAGTATGAAACGGAAGAATATTGACTTGTTGTTTATTGCACTGGCGGCCGGCCTTTTGTTTGTGCCGTTTCTGGGTGGGGTGCATCTGTTCGACTGGGACGAAATTAATTTTGCCGAATCGGCACGTGAGATGTTGCAAACGCATGATTTTCTGACTGTTCAAATAAATTACCTGCCCTTCTGGGAAAAGCCGCCTCTTTTTATCTGGATGCAGGTGCTTTCGATGAAATTATTTGGTGTGAACGAGTTTGCCGCCCGTTTTCCGGATGCGATGGCCGGCGTAGCTACACTTATGGTACTATATCTGATAGGAGATAAGTTGTTCAGCCGCCGTTTCGGACTCATCTGGGCATTGGTGTATGCCGGCTCCGTTTTACCACAACTTTACTTCCGGTCGGGGATTATCGATCCTTGGTTCAACCTGTTTATTTTTCTCGGAATCTATTTTATGGTGATGTATCTGGCTTCAGATCGTAACAGAAAAGAATTCCGGTATGTTTTTTTGTCAGCAGCTTTTATAGGCCTTGCAATTATGACGAAGGGACCGGTGGGATTGCTTGTTTTCCTGCTTGCACTTACCGTTTGGCTCATTCTGAATGGTAACTGGAAAAAGGTTTTTAGCGGGCGTTTTCTGATGGTTTACGGGATTACGCTATTGGTTGTGGGCGGTTTTTGGTTTATTCTTCAAATAGTTGATGGCCGTGCTTCGCTGATACTGGACTTCATCCAATATCAGATTCGCCTCTTTTCACAAAAAGATGCCGGGCACGGCGGGTTTCTTTTTTATCATTTTGTAGTTCTCTTTTTCGGCGTTTTCCCGGCTTCGGTCTTTATGCTTGCAGCTTTTCGGAAATTCACTGATACAACGGGCGAGCAAAAGCTTTTCCGTCACTGGATGATGATTAGCTTCTGGGTGGTGCTGATCCTTTTCACCATTGTGAAAACAAAAATTGTACATTACTCCTCCTTTTGTTATTTCCCCATTACTTTTCTGGCAACCTACGTCATTGTCAAAATGATAAAAAAGGAGTTGCCGTTTCCGGCCTGGCTTAAGGGAGTGCTCATTACTGTGGCTGCTCTCGAAGGGATGTTGTTCGTTGCTTTACAGTTGTTTATCCGGTTCAAAGATCAGATTATTGCCAAAGGCTGGATTCACGATCCCTTTGCCGTAGGCAATTTGCAGGCGAATGTTCACTGGTCGGGTTTTGAATTCCTGCTGGGCGTACTTTTGCTTGTCGGAGTAGTAATTTCTATTGTTGCTTTCCGAAGAAATATTCAAAGGATGACAATTGGAATCTTTATGACAACATTGATATTCACGACACTTTCCGTATTTATTATCACCCCAAAGGTTGAAGGCTATTCGCAAAATGCAGCCATTGACTTTTATGCCGAACATGTCGGTGAAAATGCCTATGTCGATGTGTGGGGATTTAAAAGTTACGCACAGTATTTTTATTTCAAAAAAAAGCCGCCCGTGGCTGCCCGTGTCAGTATGAAGCAAATACTGAAAGGTGAGGTCTCCAAACCGGTTTATATGGTGACCAAGATTACAGACAAAGCTACATTTCAAAAACGGTATCCTGCTTTTCATCTGTTGTATGTAAAAAATGGATTTGCTTTTTTTAAGCGGGGATCTGATTCAGAAATTAAAAAATCAAAAGCAGATGATTGACGGTAAAAAAATTATTGTTGTACTCCCGGCCTACAATGCAGCTTCTACTTTGGAAAAAACATACCGGGAAATTCCTTTCGACATTGTAGATAACGTTATCCTCGTGGACGACCACAGCGACGATGAAACATTGAAAGTAGCCACTGAATTGGGAATTCGTCACATAATCAAACATGAAGAAAACAAGGGATACGGTGGAAACCAAAAAAGTTGTTACAACAAGGCGTTGTCACTTGGCGCCGACATTGTCGTGATGTTACATCCCGATTATCAATATACGCCCAAGCTTATCCATTCCATGTGTTATCTCATTGCTAACGGAGTTTACGATGTGGTGATTGGCTCCCGGATCCTTGGAAAAGGCGCCCTAAAAGGAGGGATGCCCTGGTACAAATATGTAGCTAACCGCGGGCTTACACTTTTTCAGAATCTGGTCATGAACCAAAAGCTCTCGGAATACCATACCGGTTACCGTGCTTTCTCAGCTCGTATATTAACAAGTATTCCCTACAAAAGCTGTAGCGATGATTTTGTGTTTGATAATCAGATGCTTGCACAGATATTTTATGGGGGTTGGGAAATTGCCGAGATAACCTGTCCGACCAAATACTTTGAGGAAGCATCTTCCATCAACCTCAGCCGCAGTACGATTTACGGACTGGGTGTTTTGAAAGTTTCACTTATGTATTTTTTCCAAAAAGCTCACCTCGGAAGCTTTAATATCTTTAAAGGTATCCTGCCCCGGGCAGAAGAGTGATTTATTTTCCTAAACTTTATAAATGGGTTTTTCTAAACCTATTCGCGTTGTAAACGTTGATTAATCAAGTGTTTGCCGCAACCTTATTGCCCTGCCGTACAAAAATCCTGTAACTCTTTTCCGAAATTGTGTAACAGCAGCATAAGGGTACCTATTTATTTTTGCCCCATAGTTCAGAGGGGACTTTCTTTGGGTACAATTACAATCCGCAATAAGACTGGCTTCTTCATAATTCATGTATTATTTAATATATTTGTTTAATCATTACATAATCAAAGAGTTACATTTAAAGATTGAATGCAACCAAAATAAAAATGCGTAACATGAAAACAAAAACATTGCTGTTTCTAATGATCCTTCTGCTTTTAGGA